>OJIY01000022.1_pt1 | contig 263574 bp, 238 predicted proteins | sample 1596061 | NCBI WGS metagenome assembly OJIY01 (sample SAMEA4350111, study PRJEB24818) | metagenome | biome: human; feature: gut; material: faeces | place: Denmark | collected 2013-09
GCACCACCGTAAGTTTTAGCTAAAACTGTAGTGATTGCAGCAGTCAGAGTTGTTTTACCGTGGTCAACGTGGCCGATAGTACCAACGTTAACGTGCGGTTTTGAACGTTCAAATTTTTCTTTAGACACGACTATATTCCTTAATATCGCTCCCTCTTATTAGAGGGAGCGTAAACTAAATTGAACTCGAAAGGATCTTATTTCGCTTTACGAGCTTCGATAATAGCCTGAGCGACGTTGCTAGGCGCTTCGTTGTACTTCAAGAACTCCATAGAGTATGAAGCACGACCCTGAGTTTGTGAACGCAGGTCAGTTGCATAACCGAACATTTCAGCCAGTGGTACTTGAGCACGGATGATCTTACCGGTAGGCAGATCGTCCATACCTTCAACCATACCACGACGACGGTTTAAGTCACCGATAACGTCGCCCATGTAATCTTCTGGCGTTTCAATCTCAACTTTCATGACTGGCTCAAGCAGAATTGGCTTAGCTTTCATGAAGCCGTCTTTAAATGCCATTGATGCGGCAATTTTAAACGCGATTTCTGAGGAGTCAACATCATGGTAAGAACCGTAATGTAAACGAGCCTGAATATCCACAACAGGGTAACCTGCTAATGGACCAGATTTCAGCTGTTCTTGAATACCTTTATCAACAGCTGGGATGAATTCTTTAGGAATTACACCACCAACGATATCGTTGATAAATACGTAGTTCTCTTCACCACCTGCTGGTAATGGAGACAGATCGATAACAACATGACCGTACTGACCACGACCACCAGATTGTTTCGCGTGCTTACCTTCGATATCAGTTACTGTATCACGAATAGTTTCACGGTAAGCAACCTGTGGTTTACCTACGTTCGCTTCAACTTTAAATTCACGACGCATACGGTCAACTAACACGTCTAAGTGCAGTTCACCCATACCAGCAATGATAGTTTGACCAGTTTCTTCGTCGCTTGATACGCGGAAAGATGGATCTTCTTGAGCCAGACGGTTCAGAGCGATACCCATTTTTTCTTGGTCAGCTTTAGTCTTAGGTTCGATAGCAACAGAGATTACTGGCTCTGGGAATTCCATACGTTCTAAGATGATTGGTGCATCAATTGCACATAAAGTATCACCTGTAGTTACGTCTTTCAGACCGATAGCAGCAGCGATGTCGCCCGCACGAACTTCTTTAATTTCTTCACGCTTGTTAGCATGCATCTGAACAATACGGCCAAAACGTTCTTTTTTGTCTTTAACCGGGTTCAGAACAGTGTCACCTGAGTTTACAACACCAGAGTACACACGGAAGAATGTTAAGTTACCAACAAATGGGTCAGTTGCGATTTTGAATGCCAGAGATGAGAATGGCTCTTCGTCGCTTGAGTGACGTTCTGCTGGAGTATCTTTACCGTCTGGTAACATACCGTTGATAGCAGGTACATCTGTTGGTGCTGGCAGGTATTCAATTACCGCATCCAGCATTGCCTGAACACCTTTGTTCTTAAAGGCAGAACCACAGGTAACCAGGATAATTTCGTTATCTAGAACGCGTTTACGCAGAGCAGCTTTGATTTCTGCTTCTGACAGTTCTTCACCGCCCAGATATTTGTCCATCAGTTCTTCTGATGCTTCAGCTGCAGATTCAACCAGGTTATTGTGCCATTCTTCAGCTAAATCTTGCAGATTTGCAGGAATGTCTTCGTATTCGAAGGTAACACCTTGGTCTTCTTCATTCCAACGGATTGCTTTCATTTTGATTAAATCAACAACACCGGTGAAATTTTCTTCAGCACCAACTGGGATTTGCAGTGGAACTGGGTTTGCTGCCAGACGTGTTTTGATTTGTTCAACAACACGCAGGAAGTTTGCACCCATACGGTCCATTTTATTAACGAACGCGATACGTGGTACATGATATTTGTTAGCCTGGCGCCATACTGTTTCTGACTGAGGCTGAACACCACCAACTGCACAGTAAACCATAACCGCGCCATCAAGAACACGCATAGAACGTTCTACTTCGATTGTGAAGTCAACGTGTCCTGGGGTGTCGATGATGTTTACACGGTGAGGCTCGAACTGTTTAGCCATACCAGACCAGAATGCAGTAGTTGCTGCGGATGTGATAGTAATACCACGCTCCTGCTCCTGCTCCATCCAGTCCATTGTTGCTGAACCTTCGTGAGTTTCACCAATTTTATGGTTTACACCGGTATAAAACAGAATACGTTCACTTGTAGTGGTTTTACCGGCATCGATGTGCGCACTGATACCGATATTACGGTAGCGTGCTATGGGGGTTTGACGAGCCATTTTTTCCTCTCTCGTGGGCGTTCAATTCAGGTAAAGGACAGCATAGCTGTCCTGAAAAGAGTTGCTACAACTACTTCGTGGATTACCAACGGTAGTGTGCGAACGCCTTGTTTGCATCTGCCATACGGTGAACGTCTTCACGTTTCTTAACAGCAGCGCCTTTGTTTTCAGCCGCATCAGATAATTCATTTGCCAGGCGAAGAGCCATGGATTTATCACCGCGTTTACGAGCAGCTTCAACAATCCAACGCATTGCTAATGCATTACGACGAACTGGGCGTACTTCAACTGGAACTTGGTAAGTTGAACCACCAACACGGCGGGATTTAACTTCCACAGTAGGACGTACGTTATCTAATGCGATTTCGAACGCTTCCAGTTCAGTTTTGCCTGAACGCTGAGCCAGGGTCTCAAGCGCATTATATACAATTGATTCCGCAGTAGATTTTTTACCGTCTACCATCAGAATGTTTACAAATTTAGCCAGCAGTTCTGATCCGAACTTAGGATCTGGCAGAATTTTACGTTGACCAATTACACGACGACGTGGCATGGAAATACTCCGTTTAAAATTCAGGGTTGTCCAAAACTCAATGAGTTTATTTTGACATTATTTGTGAAAAAATGTTTGGCCTTACTTAACGGAGAACCATTAAGCCTTTGGCTTCTTCACACCGTACTTAGAACGAGCTTGTTTACGGTCTTTAACACCAGAACAGTCCAGCGCGCCGCGAACAGTGTGGTAACGCACACCTGGTAAGTCTTTAACACGACCACCACGGATTAAGATTACGGAGTGCTCCTGCAAGTTGTGGCCTTCACCACCGATGTAGGAAGAAACTTCGAAACCGTTAGTCAAACGCACACGGCATACTTTACGCAGTGCTGAGTTTGGTTTTTTTGGAGTGGTAGTATATACACGAGTACATACGCCACGTTTTTGCGGGCAAGCTTCCAGAGCTGGAACGTTGCTTTTAACAACTTTCGAGCTACGAGATTTGCGTACCAGCTGATTAATAGTTGCCATTTAAAAAAAGCTCCTGGTTTTTGCTTCGTAAACACGGATTTGAACTCTGTCTTGTCAACAAGACAAAACATGAGGACGCAGAATTTTATTGCTGACAGGCTCATGTGTCAAGAATTATACAGCAATTCTACGCTCCCCAATGAATTTGTTGAGGGTGTTTTACCGTTAAATCGACAAAATCACCATAACTAATGAGTTTAATATGATGAGATACTTGATCTTTTAAGCCTCTCGCTAAAACATCATCAATTAATGCGTAAACTGAAATTTGCTGTTGAAGACAATATTTTAATAAGGGATTCTCTTCAAGAACTGCCAGTACACCATCTTGAATTAACAACACGTCATCTTGTTTTGTTAATAAAGATAAAAAAGCCTCTAAATCACTTTGGTAAATAGAGACGGAGTAAGTATACAACATAACCGTTCAACCTTCCTGCCTAACTTCTGTATTAAAAGCGCAATACCACCCCATATTCACTCAATTTTTGAGCAATATCTTGATGAGATATCACCTGTGCATCCAGCACAAAAGCAGTTTGAGAGGACAATCCACGATGAGTCATATCTTGATGTGATATATAGACGTTTGTTACATCATACAAGGGAAGCACTTTAAAAGTTGCAGCGTGATGGCGAGATAACACACCTTCAGGCTGTTGATTTTCAACTAATTGGAACACGCCATCTGATATAAAAAAAACACCTATCTCTTCCGTTAATGCAGAGGTTGCGAGTAAAGCATCCAAACCTTCCCGTCCAGCACTATTACCGTGAGGTGCTTGTGTAAAAAGAAAGGCAATTGAATTCATTTTTTTCATTAAAATTGCACCACACGTGAACACGTCAACATCGCTTGAGCAAGTGAACCTAGGCCACTAAGTTCAAATTCCGTTGCCATATTATGATTATCAATTCCTTGCTCTTTGGCTTGTTGTTCATCAATGATCCCTCGACGTAATGCAGCAGCAACACAAACATGTAAAGGAATTTGGTGTCTTTTCGCCAATGTTATCCACGCTTTGGGAAGATCAAATTCATCATTTGCTGGTAACACCAATCTGTTGGCATTTACCACCCCTTCCCGATAGAAGAAAATTTGCGCAATTTGATGCCCTTTCTCAAGAAGGGCATTTGCAAATAAATAGGCACTTGAAGCTTGTTCAGTTCCATAATGAGGCCCTGTTACCACTAAACAATATGTCAAGGAACTCATAATGTGGCTCTATTCTCCATTTTTAAACTGGCGAATATAGAGATAGACCGTATGTTTTGAGATATTCAGTCGATCAGCAACTTGGTTAATGGCGTCTTTAATATCAAAAATACCTTTTTCATAAAGGCTTAACACAACTTGTTTATTTTTTGCGTTATTGGCAACTTCACGATCATTATTCACTTCCTCAATGGTGAACTCTAATGTTTGGGCCACGAGATCATCAACAGATGAGGCAAAGTTAACATCAGAAGCAACTTCATGTGTTTCTTCAGGAATAAAGGTTTTGATTATTTCAGAGAATGGAACATCAAGGTTCATATTAATACACAATAAACCGATAACACGACGTTCGCGATTACGAATCGCAATCGTGATCGATTTCATCAATGCACCACTTTTCGCTCTAGTAAAATAAGCCTTTGAAAAACTTGAATCTTCATCTGTAATATCATGTAACATTTGTAATGCCAAATCGGTAATTGGAGAACCAATCTTACGACCAGTATGTTCTCCATTCGCGATTTTAACCGCTGAACATTTCAAATCTTCCAGAGAGTGCAATACGATTTCACAATGGTTGCCAATGAGTATAGCTAAACCTTCTACGGCAGCCTCATAGGACTTCAATATTTCGTGATCAGTTTGAGTAAAAGGTCGGCTATCTAGTTTTTCAAACTCGCTGCTGTCACCATTAAATAACGGGCTAGACATTTGATTATATAATCCTTAAAGGCTTTAATTATGATAATGACTTGAGGTTCTATTTTTTATAACGGTTCGTCACTGCGGATCAATTTAATATTAAAAAATTTAAATATAAAAACTGAATTAGGCACAATTCTGACGTTAGATCGTCAGACGATCTACGTCAAGTGTCTTAGAATAAGAGCTTTGTCATAGGTCACAGCTTTTTTCGTTTTTTTTAATCTTTTCGTATCAACGCCCTCTTTATTTTTAAAAATTTCACCTTTAAAGATAGGAGGGATAAAGATTGACACTCTTGAAGAGATTACCTATATTCCAAATTATTATTTTAGCGTGTAATTAATCCCTTGAATATACTGATGATATGCCAATCTCAGCAACTTTCATCAACAGTAGGGTTAATGTCTGTTGCTTCTATGCCTATTAAAATTCCCTCTTCACCACTTCCGTCTGTCAAAGTGGTTGTCGTCAATACAACGGTTGTTGTTGCAACTGACATTGCTTAATTTATTAGTTCGACTTAATTGCGTATGAACCAACATACTATAATTGAAGTGTTATTTACGTTTATTTGTTAATGTTTTCTCAATTGCCAACTATTACTAAAAATAGTCAAGCCATCTTACTGCTCATTTTACAGGTATATCGTCATGTATTTACGTCAATATTGGGCGAAATTCGGTCCAACGACATTATTCGTTTTATTATGGAGTAGCGGGGCTATTTTTTCGCGTTGGGGTTTAGATAATGGTAGCTCATTTGCTATTTTAACTTGGCGTTTTATTATCGCGTTAGCATTTCTTTCTTTTTTGTGTATTCAGCGTCATCGTTTTTTGCCTCCGAAAGGAAGTCGATTAAAAACAGCATGGGTAGGTTTGTTAATTATCGGCGGTTATTCTATTTGTTATCTTTTGGCGCTTGCTAATAGCATAACACCCGGAATGCTGGCCACAATAATGGGTGTACAACCGATTATTACATTATGGATAATTGAACGTAATTTTACCGCAACTCGATTGTTAGGACTTCTAATCGCATTAGCAGGGCTAGTGTTGGTAGTTGCACAAAGTGTATTTAATACAGCCCTTTCATTAACAGGGATGATTTATGCATTAATTGCCCTACTTTGCATGAGTGTTGGTGCAATTTCACAAAAAAAACTGCAATTAGCTCCCATGGACGCCTTGCCACTGCAATATGTTGTTAGTCTCGTATTGTGCTTGTTATTTGTGCCATTTAAACCTTTTGATACCTCATTCGATATTGGCTTTATCATTCCTGTTCTTTGGCTAGCTATTATCATTTCTGTTGTTGCTCAGCTACTGTTATATCGTTTACTCACAACAGGTAATTTAGTTAATGTCACGAGCTTATTTTATTTAGTACCGGGAGTGACGGCATTCATGGATTACATCTTCTTGGGTAATAAGATGTCTTTACTCACTTTAATAGGGATGGGGGCAATCATTATTGGCTTGCTGTTTGTTTTTAAAAAACCCAAAGCTATTATTATCGAAGAGACTGTAGACTAACGCTATACGTTAATAAATGATGTACGATACATTAGAAATAAAAATGCTGGCATTTATGCCAGCATTTTTTAGTGATATTGAGTGATAAGTGAATTACTTATCGCTTTCAACACTCAGTAATTCAACTTCAAAGACTAAGGTTGAGTTAGCTGGAATACCACTTGTTGCGCGTTGGCCATAGCCTAATTCTGGTGGAATAACTAACTTGATTTTGCCACCTTCTTTGATGTATTTCATGCCTTCAGTCCAGCCAGGAATAACACTCTTTAGGCTAATTGTCAGTGGCTCATTACGATCATAAGAACTATCAAATTGTTTACCATCAATCAGCATACCTTTGTAGTGTACAGTCACACGATCAGCATCTGTTGGGGTTTTACCTTTACCTGGATTTTCAACTAAATACAATAGACCTGATTTTGTTTTTACGACACCTTTTTCAGCTGCAAATTCTGTACGGAATTTATCACCCGCGGCTTTGTTTTCTGTGGCTTCTTTTTCCATTTTCGCGGTTGCAGCAGTACGGACTTGATCTTCAAACGCCGCTAAGGTTAATTCAATCTCAGCATCTGATAATTTGGATTTACTGTTAAATGCATCCTGAACCCCTGCCAACAGTTGTTTAGAATCTAAAGTAATACCAATATTTTTTTGCTCTTGTAATGCAGCTTCCATATAGCGACCCATCGACGCGCCTAACGCATAGGCATTTTGCTCATTTTGAGTTTTAAATGCACTATTTAATGTTGGCACTTTAGCTGCTTCTTCAGCAAATGCTTGAGGTGCGCTGAATGCGAAAGCTAAACTGGTTGCCAGCAACGTCGTTTTTAATAAAGATTTCATCCCATTCTCCAGTATATGTTAGTGAGTCGCTACGTTTTAAAAATGATCATCATAGATCTTCACTAAAACGTTTTGCATCACATCTTGCTGTCGTTGCGGTATAGATCTCATCCGCGGGTAGCAATTTTATATGAATTAAAAAAATTTGCCGACACTCATAACAGTTAATGTTAGGATTTTTGTCAGCACAGAGTGTTATCACATTAACAAAATAGTCTTTTATCTCAAACCAGATTTATGTCTTCCTGTGTATATATCAGTAAATAAGATTAAATTTCACGAGTTCGTTAGTCACATTCGTCGTAATTCGACATTTCAAAGGAGGAAAAACACAATGGATATTAAGGAAGTAGAACTATTGCTCATTCAATTAGAAAGCAAAGTTGCTTTCCAAGATGCGACTATTGAAGAGTTAAATCAGGTGGTTACACAGCAACAAATTGAAATTAGTCGCTTTAAAGAAGCATTAAAGATTGTCACTGAGCGCTTAAAAACATCTCAATCCTCAATAATTGCAAGACCCGAGGATGAAACACCTCCCCCACACTATTAAGTGATGACTTTCCTTTTAACGTAATCAAAAAAACAAAAAGGAGCGTTTAAACGCTCCTTTTGATCTTTCTTTAGACAGATTAGTGTTGGCAACCGCAACCGCCATGACCGTGGCCGTGACCACCGTTGCCATGACCTTCGCCACCGCAGCATCCACCTTCTTCACCGTGAGAATGGCCATGACCATGACCACCGCCACAACATCCACCGTCTTCACCGTGACCGTGGCCACCACAACATTCGTGCTCTTCTTCTTCACCGTGCACGTGGCCGTGTGCTAATTCTTCTTCTGTCGCTTCACGAATAGCAACGATTTCAACATGAAACTTCAGGTTTTGGCCTGCTAACATGTGGTTACCATCAACGATAACTTCGTCACCTTCAATACCTGTAATTTCTACTGGTACAGGACCTTGATCGGTATCCGCAAGAAAACGCATGCCAACTTCTAACTCATCAACACCAACAAAAACATCTTTTGGAACGCGTTGAACTAAGTTTTCATCGTATTGGCCATAAGCATCATCAGAAGCCACTTCTACGTCGAATTTCTCACCGACTTCGCGACCTGTTAATGCATTTTCTAAACCACTGATTAAAGAACCACGGCCATGCAGATAGTCTAACGGTGCGCTCACCGTGGACTCATCAACTAAAACACCGTCTTCTGATCTTACTTGATAAGCCAGACTAACTACCAAGTCGTTTGCTACTTTCATGACATCTCCTACATACCCGTGGGCAAAATTTTCCCGATTGTAACGAAAAATAAATCTTCTGTATCGGGTTATATCAAAAAAACCTACAATTATTGTGGTGTAAAGATCCCAATGACCTGTTCATTTTCACGAACAAGTGAATTAACTTCACCCTCTGTTTGTCGTTGCTGATGGCCACATTGAGCACATTCGACAATATCAACTTTATCTTCGCGCCACATTTTGAGTGTGTCTTGAGCTTGACAGTGTGGGCACACAGCTCCTGCGATAAAGCGTTTACGGGTTGCAGACATGGGGTCAGTTCTCCTGTTTATCAATAGATCTTTTTTCTTTACTTATTTGAGGAATGTCCTCTGTTAAAGATTCATCCCAAATATCAGGTTGATGATGCTCTTGGCGAATTTCTTCATTAAAGAGTTCTTCAAGCTCTCGCCTTGCTTCTTTTACGCGAGATACGTTGGAAACCTCTTCTGGTGATTCATCCACCAGCTTTCTGAGTAATTGCATATCCAAACGGCGAAAATGCTGTTGCGCTCGATAAGCTTGATGAGGATGCATACCCAATTCAATTAATGTCTTACGGCCTAACTCTAAAGCACTAGAAAATGTTTCTCGACTAAAATCTGTTACACCCGCTTTAAGCAATTCATGAGCCTCAACACGCCCTCTTGCTCTTGCAATAATATGCAAATTAGGAAAGTGACGCTGACAGAGGTGAACAATTTCCATCGTTGCTTCAGATTCATTACTCGTGATAACAATCGTTTTTGCGTATTCCGCACCTGCCGCTCGTAATAAATTAAGATCCGTTGCATCACCATAATAAACTTTATAACCGTATTTACGCATGGTACTTAAACTTCCCACATCATGCTCTAGTACGGTGATGTTAATCTTGTTGGCCATCAACAAGCGTCCTACAACTTGCCCCATTCGACCAAAACCAACAAGAATGACTTCTGGATGATTATTTTCAACAAAAGGCTGTTCGTCTGTTTTGGCCTCATTATAACGGCGAGATAACACAGCGTCTGTCATTTGCATCACAAGTGGTGTAGTCATCATAGAAAGCGTGACAACCACCAGCAATAATGCCATTTGCTGACTATCTAATACCCCCATCGCCATTGATGTTGAAAAAACAACGAAGGCAAATTCACCACCTTGACTTAATACTGATGAAAACTGTAAACGTGTAGAAAAGCGCAATCCAGCTAGCCATGCAATGCCATAAAGTATTAGTCCCTTAGTTATCACGAGAATAAGCACACCCAGTAAAACCTCAGGTAAATAGCGCCATAAAATACCAATATCTAAAGACATGCCGACAGAAATAAAAAATAGCCCTAATAATAACCCTTTAAACGGTTCAATAGAGATTTCTAATTCATGCCTATACTCTGAATCTGCTAATAACACGCCAGCAATGAAGGTTCCCATTGCCATTGAAAAACCGAGAGTTTCCATAAAAATGGCGGCTCCCAGCACGACTAATAGTGCTGCGGCTGTAAAGACTTCTCTTACACCCGATTTCACCACTAAACGAAACAGAGGTCGTAATAAATAACGCCCACAAATCAACAATGCCGCAAAAGAAGCAATTTTTAATCCAATGCGATACCAATCACTACTAGCTGTTTCTCCTGCAAGTAATGGAATAACAGCAAGAATAGGGATCACAGCCATATCTTGAAATAACAGCACCGCAAAACCTAACTGCCCTCCCTCGTTATGATTCATCCCTTTTTCATTCATAAGCTGTAGTGCCATAGCCGTTGAAGACATTGCAATACCCAATCCACCAATAACCGCCGCTTGCCATGAAAAAGAGGTTAAAACGAGAATAAGTCCTGAAAAAATAGAAGCGGTGAAAACTACCTGCATGGAACCCACACCAAATATAGCGCGTCTTAATTCCCATAGCTTAGCTGGGTTTAATTCCAATCCAATCAAGAACATTAGGAAAACCACACCTAATTCAGAAAAATGTAAGATGTCATCAACATCTTTAAATAACCCAAGCCCCCAAGGTCCAATAACAATACCTGCTATCAAATACCCTAATACCGCCCCAATTTTAAGACGTTGTGCAATAGGCACCATGACCACCGCAGCACAAAGGAAAAAGAGCACCGCTTTAATCATCCAATTATCTTCCATCAGACATGCTCCCCTTCAAGTGGCGCACCTAACCAATGGCGATAAGCCTCTCCAATATGCGTCAATGTTGTTTTAGACTGTTGCCTTGCTGAATACACAATCATAGGCGATAACCAACGCATACCACACATTTCTGCCATTAATTCGAAAGGACGTAATAATTCAGTGAGTGTGTAGCGATTCTTTCCGTTATGTTGGTAAGCATATTCAGGTTCGCCTGTGGTCACAACACAGCGAAATGCTTTCCCTTTTAAATGTGACCTTCCACTTTGATTTGCAAAAGGACGTGTTAGTACTCTATCTTGCCACTCTTTTAATAATGCTGGGCAACTATATGTTTGTAGTGGAAATTGAAAAACAATCACTTGATGCTGACACAGCAAGGATTGCTCATGATGTATATCAATAAAAAAATCAGGATAAGTAGCATATAAGTCATGGATAGTTATATTCTCTAGATCCCTCACCGCATTTAGTAACGCTTTATTAGCAATTGATTGGCGCGGCTCGGGATGGACATACACCAGTAATACATTTGATGCGTTTAACATCATTCCTCCTTACAAAACGTGTCAGAAACCATTTTTTCCGTTACCATGCACGCATTGTGACCAACTGTTACGAACAACTTACTCTATATATTAATTTACATACTCCTAATAGACGATATTTATGATTGTTTTTTCTTCTTTGCAAATTCGCCGTGGTGTCAGAGTGTTACTGGATAATGCCAGTGCAATTATTAATCCAGGGCAAAAGATTGGTCTAGTCGGCAAAAATGGTTGTGGTAAAACCACATTACTCTCTTTATTAAAAGGTGAGCTTCAAGCTGAAGCGGGAAATGTGACCTTTCCCAGTACTTGGGCAATGGCGTGGGTTAATCAAGAAACACCTGCACTTGATGTACCAGCAATTGATTATGTCATTGATGGTGATAGAGAATATCGCCAACTAGAACAACGATTACAAAAAGCCAACGAGATCAATGACGGCCACGCTATTGCGCTTATTCATGGGCAATTAGATGCCATTAATGCATGGACAATACAATCTCGTGCTGCAACCTTACTTAATGGCTTGGGTTTTAGCCAACAGCAACTTAATGAACCTGTAAAATCATTTTCAGGCGGTTGGAGAATGCGTTTAAACTTGGCGCAAGCGTTAATTTGTCGTTCTGATTTACTATTACTTGATGAGCCTACCAACCACTTAGATTTAGATGCCGTTATTTGGCTTGAGAAATGGCTGAAAAGCTATACTGGTACCTTAATTTTAATTTCCCATGACCGTGATTTTCTTGATCCGATCGTGGATAAAATATTGCATATTGAACAAGAGAAAATCTTTGAATATTCAGGTAACTACTCTTCATTTGAAATGCAACGGGCAACAAAACTCGCTCAGCAACAAGCCTTGTTTGAAAACCAGCAATCAAAAATTGCACACTTACAAAGTTTTATCGATAGGTTTAAAGCAAAAGCCACTAAGGCTAAACAAGCACAAAGTCGAGTGAAAATGCTTGAGCGAATGGAGCGCGTTGCACCAGCTCATACCGATAACCCATTCCAATTTAGTTTCCGTCAACCTGAAAGCTTACCTAATCCATTACTCTCGATGGAAAAAGTCAGTGCTGGTTATGGTGAAAAAATTATTCTTAATGATATTAAACTGAATTTAATCCCTGGCTCACGTATTGGGTTATTAGGGCGAAATGGTGCAGGTAAATCGACGCTAATTAAATTACTTGCGGGTGAGCTTGAACCACTACAAGGAAAAATGGCTCTCTCAAAAGGCATTAAACTAGGTTACTTTGCACAGCATCAATTAGAGTTTTTACGCTCAGATGAATCAGCGCTACAACACCTAACTCGTTTAGCGCCTAAAGAGACTGAACAGAAATTACGTGACTATCTTGGTGGCTTTGGTTTCCATGGTGATAAGGTTACCGATGCTTGTGGTCAATTTTCTGGGGGTGAAAAAGCACGTTTAGTGTTATCCCTTTTAGTCTGGCAACGCCCTAATTTGCTGTTAATGGATGAACCAACTAACCACCTCGATTTAGATATGCGCCAAGCGCTAACTCAAGCTTTAATTAGCTTTGAAGGCGCGATTGTTGTGGTATCGCATGATAGGCATTTACTGCGATCAACAACCGACGATCTCTATCTTGTTCATGATGGTCAAGTTGAACCTTTTGATGGCGATCTTGATGATTATCAGCAGTGGTTAGTTGATCAAAACCGCCAAGAAACACAAGCCAATAAAAACCAACAAGATAAAGACAATATCGCGACAACAAATTTAAGTGCGCAAGACAAAAAAGAGCAAAAACGCAAAGAAGCCGAGTTTAGGCAACAAACCCAACCTCTGCGTAAAAAGCTGACGATATTAGAAAGTAAAATGGATAAACTCAGCCAAGAGTTGACACTTATGGAAACGGCGCTTTCTGACAGTGGTATTTACGATGTCAGCCGTAAAAATGAGCTTTCTGATTGTTTAAACCGACAAGGTATCGCAAAGTCAGCGCTTGAAGAAGTTGAAATGGAATGGATGGAATTACAAGAAACATTGGAAGAGATGACAAATACATTTGGATCTCAGTAATTACCTATCATTCATTAAAAAAGGAACTGTTTTAAGTAAAATAGTTCCTTTACCTTTATCTCATTATTCATTCTTAAAATTTATACAATTCATTTCACTTACGGTATTTATATCATTTTATAGTAGCACTATTTACACAAAATATAATCTTACCCTATCTGGTAATACCCCAGTAAAAATAACAAGCTAACATTTATTTTCTGACTATTCAGATTAAGTAAGGGAAATAAATTCTTTCACACTAAAGTTTCTAACATTCCAGCCGAATTAATCATTCTGCTAAGTGGACCTCCCACTTACCGACGAAAAGATAAAGCTAATAGGTAGGGTTATGTTAAAACGAATTAAAATCTCTCAAGGTTTAATGTGTGTCCTGACGCTGTTTTGTATTATTCAGATTATTTCTGGAGTACAAAGTATTCACGATGCCTACCAGACTCAGAATAAACTCAAGAAAATTTCATACAGTTTCGACCAACTACGCACAATGGATAATACTTATGCGGAGTTGAATACATTACGTACTGATATTATTGCACAAGCATTTAGCTATATTTCAAATCCTCAGGCTGAAGATGCAAACATCACTGCATTTATGCAAACTATGCCAGCGCGTAAAGCACAAGTTGATACTCTGATGAATGAGTATGTTGATTTATCCGCTCAAACAGGATTTGATCAACAGCGTATGGCGCAGATCAAACAGCTTTATCAAAAAAGCCGCGCTGATCTTGATTTGTTAGCACAATATTTAAATGAGCGAAATACCAATGCTGTTCGATTGATCTTAAAAAGCCCAGCCAATACTGATTTTACCAACTCACTGTATGAAGCCACAGATTTTATTACAGATGACGTGGTCAATCCGTCAGTGGCTGAAGCGGAAAAGAACTACTACAGTATGTTATGGATAGCCTCTACCTTTATGGGTATTTTCCTTATCTTCACCACATTAGTTCTTATTTGGATCCGCAAATACATCATTGCTCGTATTAATCAAATGATCACCTATCAGGAAACTATCGCTAAAGGCGATTTAGTCAGTCGTATAGATAGTGATGTTTCGGGTAATACTGAAATAGACCAGCTTATGCTGGGCTTACAACAAATGCGAGCACAATTAAAAGAGATGGTGAGCGCTATTCGAAATAGTAGTGCCACCATTTATACCGGTGTACAAGAGATTGCGGCAGGAAATAATGACTTATCCAGCCGAACAGAAGAGCAAGCCAGCGCATTAGAAGAAACCGCATCCAGTATGGAGCAGATGACAGCAACTATCCGTAATAATACCGATAGCGCTCGTGAGGTCACAGAACTGGTGATGAGTACCGCTGATATCGCTGTTCAAGGTGGAGAACATAGTAACAAGATGGTCATGACGATGACAGATATTGCCGATCGCTCACAAAAGATTGGTGAAATCACGGCTGTTATTGATGATATTGCATTCCAAACAAATATCTTAGCTCTCAACGCAGCGGTTGAAGCCGCAAGAGCGGGCGAACAAGGCCGAGGATTTTCTGTAGTTGCAAGTGAAGTGCGCAACTTAGCACAGCGAAGTGCCGAAGCAGCGAAAGAGATCAAAGAGCTTATCGAATCAACAATCTTACGTGTTAGACAAGGTAATGATCTGGTTGAACAAGTCAGTTTATCAATGGGTGAAATTGTCACATCCGTCAATCATGTTTCAGGTTCAATGAAAGAAATTTTATCTGCATCAGAAGAGCAAACTCGTGGTATTGCACAAATTAGTCTTGCTGTTAATGAAATGGATAAAGCAACTCAACAAAATGCAGCCATGGTTGAACAATCAACCGCTGCGTCTACCACACTAAGTGAACAAGCCAGTATGTTAGATATTATCGTAAATACATTTAAAGTAGAGAACGAAAAACCAGCACTGACTAAGTTACCCACCTTTTCAGCTCAATCACAAGAAAAAGAGGTGATTAAAACATCAACAATAAAAACGAATCATCATGAAACCGATGATAACTGGGAAAGTTTTTAAGTTCCCAAAAAAGTGAAAGCTAGGTGCAATAAATAGTCTATTACATTACATATAACAAAACCTCTACCTACCATACTCCCAGCCATTTTTCTGGGAGTATGTCTAACCCACGATACATTGACATATTAAAAACGATCGTTTTTATACGAAAAAACATATTTTTTAAGAAAATTAAACGCATTCATCAAGACGATGTATCTATTTCACTTATCATAAAATAAAACGAACACTAAAAATAAAACACAGCTACAATCGCTTTATTATTCAGCAAAGACATTATTAAATCTTAATATTAGCAAATAAACATAAAAAATTAGTAAGATAATATACCTATAGTCTTTTATATAAATCATTAGAATATTTTAGCTATTAGCTGGTAATTAAAACTAAAAAAAGAAATATAAATCATCTTTACCATTAAATAGAGTAGAAAAGGTAAAGTTTTTAGATATTAAGCCGAATAAGTTTAATTGATGAATGTTTATCGCTCCTTGCTGTGTGTCCTACAAATCAATTAAATAGGTAAGGCTATGCTGAAACGAATAAAAATATCTAATGGCTTAATGTTTATCTTAATACTGTTTTGCACCATTCAACTTTTCTCTGGTGCAATGAGTATCCGTGACGCGAGTTTAACAAATAAGCGGATCTCACAATTAGCAAATGGCTTTGAACAGATAAAAACGATGGATTATGGTTATGCTGAGTTAAATAAATTACGTGAAGATATGCTTAATGTTATGTTTGACGCTCATCTCACGCCCGACATTGCAGAAGATAAAATTACCCACTTTCTATCCACCTATCCACAACGCAAACAAGAAGTTACCCATATTATTAGTGCCTATTTTTCTTCCGCTCAAAATGCCAATTTTGATCCCGAAAAAATAGAAAAAATGAAAAAACTATTTAACCGAGTACTTTACGATCTCGATCAGCTTGCATCATGTTTAGAAATTCATGATTACTACGGCTTTCAATCCCTTTATGCACATAATACCAATGAACGATTCACTCAATCCCTCTATGAAGCAACAGATTATCTCAGTGATAACGTGGTGACCCACGCAAGAGAAGCCGCACAAGGTAATTACGAACGCACATTAATTTTAGCGTTTGTTTTTATGTTTATTTTTATTCTTTTTACAGTTCTTGTTGTACTTTGGATACGTCGAAATATTGTTTTACGTATCAATCAAATCGTGGATTATATGTCAGAAATTTCTCAAGGAAATTTATTAGAAAATAAAGACATCACAGCAAAAGGGAATAATGAAATTGACCAATTAATTACGGGTATTCAGTATATGCGCACTGAACTCTCATTAATTGTAAATGCTATTCGAGGAACAAGTCATCATATTTACACGGGTGTTCAAGAGTTATCAGCAGGCAATACCGATCTTTCTTGCCGTACTGAAGAGCAAGCAAGCGCATTAGAAGAAACCGCATCTAGTATGGAACAACTCACAGCAACAGTGAGAAACAATACAGAAAGCGCTCGTGAAGTTTCACATCTCATTAATCAAACATCAAATATTGCCAGTAAAGGGGGAGATGTCACGAATAGAATGGTTAAAACTATGACGGATATTGCCGAAAGTTCGCAAAAAATTGGTGAAATTACCACCGTTATTAATAGCATTGCTTTTCAAACTAATATTCTCTCATTAAATGCGGCCGTTGAAGCAGCTAGAGCGGGTGAGCAAGGACGAGGTTTTTCGGTGGTGGCGACTGAAGTGAGGGAATTAGCACAGCGTAGTGCAGAAGCTGCGAAGGAAATAAAAGAATTAATTGATGCTTCAATTAGCCGAGTTCGCCATGGTAATGATCTTGTTGAGCAAGTTAGCATGTCTATGGGTGAAATACTGACCTCTGTCAAACATGTTGAAGACTCAATGACAGAAATTTTATCCGCATCTGAAGAACAAACTCGTGGTATTACTCAAGTCTCTCTGGCCGTTACAGAAATGGATAAAGCAACCCAACAAAATGCCGCTATGGTTGAACAATCCTCCTCTGTAGCAAGTTTATTGACTGAAGAAGCGGGTAATCTTGAACAGATCGTTGAGCAGTTTAAAACAACGGAAAGTAAGCAGTACGATAAAAAATCACATCATAACGTCATTGAAATACCGTTCTCTTCTGAAAAGTTATCACAGAAAAAAGGGGAAAAAATAAAAAACACCGTCAAGGATGAAATAAAAGAGAGAAATTCCACAAAAGAAACATCCATCAAAAATGATGAAGACGATGATTGGACAAGCTTTTAATTCACTTATTATATGATGATAAAACAGTGAGTTAGGTACAAAGACACCTATTTTTAGTAGGTGTCTTTAACTTCTTAATAATTACAAATTAGTGGAATACATTAATTGCACTGACTAAGTAATTCGTTTGTACCTTCATTTCACCTGAAATCATCGAAGCCTTAGAAACATAGTTGGCATTTTCATGCGTAATCAATTCCAGTTTTTCAACTGCTCGACCTAATTCTTTTAGACCCGCACTTTGTTCTGAAGACGCTAGGCTAATTTCACCAATTAAATCTGTCACATTTTTGACATGTACAACAATATCCTCCATTGTACCGACCGTCTCATTGACTTGTTTTGAACCCACTTTGATATTGCTACTTGAATCACCAATCAATTTTTTAATCTCTTTGGCGGCTTCTGCACTACGCTGTGCTAATTCCCTCACTTCAGTCGCCACCACCGAAAAACCTCGTCCTTGTTCACCGGCTCTGGCAGCTTCTACTGAAGCATTCAATGCAAGAATATTGGTTTGAAAAGCAATGCTGTCGATAACACCAATAATATTACTAATACGCTCTGAACTCTTTGCGATATCATTCATTGTATTCGCGATATTATCCATGGCATTACCTCCCTTTATCGCCGCATCACAGGTGATATTAGAAAGGTTATTTGCCTGACCCGCAGTTTCACTATTATTACTTACTGCCGTAGTAAGCTCATTCATCGTCGATGCTGTTGCTTCAACATTACTGGCTGTTTGTTCCGTTCTTACATATAAATCACGATTACCAGCAGCTAATTGATCACAAGAAATATCGACTTGATGAATTTGATGACTTACATCATTAACTAACCAACGAAACATTCGCCCTAACTGATTAACTGAGCGCTGTGTCATCCCAATTTCATCAATCCGATTAAGATAAGCAACGTTATGTTCATCTCCTGTCGCAACACGATTAGCCTGTTCATTTAATCGAATTATTGGCTTTACAATTTGAAAATAAAGAATGCGTTCATTAGCTATTAGCAATAACAGCAATACAACGACATGCATCAAAAGGACATAACCAGATAAACCAGCAAACCATGCACTTAATAGCATAAATGGTAATGGTAGTAGAATAAAAAAGCGAAGGCGTTTCTTTAATGAAATAGTTTGATTCCATGAGCGCCAACGTTGCCACCCTTTATAAACAAAAGCACCTTTTAAAAAGGTGTGAGAGGGATATTTACCTTGATTAAATGCATCATAAAGCGCTGAAGCTTGAGCTATTTCTTCTTTTTTTGCATAGGTTCTTACTGACATAAAACTTTGAATTTTACCTTGACGAATAATAGGGGTGATATTGGCCCTTACCCAATAGTGATCGCCATTTTTACGTCTATTTTTAACGATCCCAGTCCAAACCTCGCCTTGTTTTAAGGTTTTCCACATATCCTTAAAGACTTCTGAAGGGATATCAGGATGTCGGACAATATTATGGGGTTTTCCCACCAGCTCTTCGACTGAAAACCCACTGGCCTCGACGAAATCCTCGTTGGCATAAATAATATTGCCATCAAGATCTGTCGTCGACATCAGTGTTGCGTTTTCAGAGACCGGGTATTCTCGCTGTGTCACCGGTTGATTGTTACGCATTAGTTACTCTCCTCGATATTGAAATTAGAATATCTCAACAAAAAAACACGACCTAAATAACTAACGTTTCGGCCGTTAGGAGAATAACTTTAGTAATAAGTGTAAATACCTAAATTTAAATATTAATTTTTTGAATCAGTTCAAATTTTTTAATTATCCAGGCTATTAATTAATGCTTGTGAACTTAGCACTAATGTCTTTGCACACTCATCACGTTTCTTCAATAACGCCATAAAAATAAGATCTGTGATTGTATTTTGTGCTGTACGCGAAGAAATTGAAGCACTCCGCCACTCACCTTCATCCGCAATTGTTTCTAATATATAATCAGAAATTCTTCCTAATGGAGAGTGCTTTTCTCCTGTAATCGCAATGATTTTAGCTCCTTGTTTTTTAGCCACCGAGGCTGCAACTAGCATATCTTTTCTTTTGCCACTATAAGAAATCACTATCTGTAAATCCTTTGGACTTAACATTTGTGCAACAGATATTTGAACATGATGATCTGTTTCAATCAGAGTTGTTATTCCTATTTTTTGTAATTTATAACTTAAATCTCTTGCGACTAATCCAGAGCCACCAATACCGATAATTTGAACTCGTTGAGCCTCATCAATAAGTTGGATCACCTTTTCGAAATGAAGGTAATTTATTTGACGAGTTGTATCGCTAATTGAATTATTTTTCTCTTGAGCTAACTTTTGTGCAATAACCACTAAGCTATCTTCAGAGCCTATTTGATTATGCAATATGCTAGGGTTTGTCCCTGAATTTGCATTTTTTCGACCCAGCTCTTCACTGATAGCCAGTTTCAAAGAAGGGAAGCCTTTAAATCCTATTTTTTGACTAAATTTAACAATAGCAGATTGGCTAACCCCCATTATTTCAGCAAGCTGTTGTGATGAAAGAGTGACTATTTTTTCTGGATTATCTAAAATATAGTCCGCTATTTTTCGCTGATTTGTAGCCATACCTGGCTTTATCCAGGCTATTTTCGTTAATGTTGGCATAATGACAATATCCACTTCGAGTACTATATCGTGATATATGAGATTGTTCTTGATAAAGAATTTGATGCCTAAAGTTATTTAGATTTTTCAGAATAAACCAAATAAAAATAGAACATAAACAATAGGTTATAAAAGTTAATATTGTTATTATTATAATACTTACTTTTATAATGGTTCTATAATTCTCTTTTCTATCCGTCTTTGTTCATTAACCGCTATATTCTATAATGCTTAATTTATTTTTTTCCAACTTTTAATAATAATTTATTCTTTTTGGTCAATAAGAGAATATAAATTCAATTTATATCTTCAATAATATTGCGTTTTTAAATGCTTCCATTAAGTTAATAACAATTAGAAAACACACTAAAAACGGATGTACAATAAAATTCTCTTTAATTACAAACAGTAAAAGGGAATAAATAATTCCTTTAGAAGATGATTTATTTCTCCATTCTAAGGGATAAATAAAGAGAAATAAAAAATAACATACTTAAAGACTAAAATTTATATATAACCATTGAAAATAACCAAACGCCATTTTATATAATGTGACTATTTTAAATGAATACACACAACAATGGGTGTTCGTAGCTCTCTCTTTTTATAGATGAATACTCTTTTTTTGATACATATCTAAAGAGATCGTTCCAACCAATCTTAAAAAAAACTCATTTTAATAAAAAAAGTTAGGTTACATATTGATTTATAACTATTTTATTGATTTACCCTATCCAGATTAGCGGTACACAGAGCGCGGTTAATAGCCCCATTGAGATATTGAAAATAAACCAAGAACGCCTACTTTGTAAAAACAGACTAATTAGCGTTCCACCTAATATCCAAACAATACCCGCAACAAAATTAACAATAACCATAATAACGCTGATCGCAATAACAGAGCCAAAATAAGCATCACCCGATAAACTAAAACTCCCCACGGCCCCTAATCCCATCATCCACGCTTTTGGATTAAGAAATTGTAATAATCCACCTTGAAACCCACTGACTGCTTGCGATGTTTTTGCTGGAATATCTAAACGCTGATAAGATGATGTTGCTGTTTTCCAAGCAAGCCAAAGTAAGTATGCACTCCCGACTATCTTTAATCCTATATGTAATGCAGGATAAATAATCAGTAATGCAGCAACACCAAATGCTGAGCTAAGTAAAACACATTGCATACCCAGCATAATACCCGCCATAAGCCTTAATGAGCCTTTAAAACCGACATTAGCACCTGATGAAGTAAGCAATAAGTTGTTGGGACCAGGTGTAATAGCGGCAATAAACAGGAAAACCGTTAAAGAAAAAATAAGGCTAATGGTCATGGTGAGAGCTCAAAGATGTGACAGATGTTTTATTTTCACCGAAAATAGCAGTATGTTATTTAGCAAACAAGTGTTAATTCATTTTGATAGACGGAAAATATGTCTCAATACTTTAATCCAATGCGTTGGGCTAAAAATCCACATTTACAAACGCTTTTACCAAGAATAGTGCGTAGAACACCACTATTAACGCCTTATTGGCAACGGCTAAACCTTCCTGATAATGATTTTGTCGATTTGGCATGGAGTGAAGATCCTAAAATGGCACTTGATAAACCACGATTAGTGATCTTTCATGGTTTAGAAGGAAGCTTTAGCAGTCCTTATGTCCATGGCATGTTATCAGCAGCCAAAGAGAGAGGCTGGTTAAGTGTTGTAATGCATTTTAGAGGATGCAGTGGTGAACCCAATAGACAAAAACGCATCTATCACTCAGGTGAAACCGAAGATGCTCGCTATTTTTTAAATTGGCTAAAACAGGAGTTTGGTAAACAACCTACAGCAGCCGTCGGCTACTCTCTTGGCGGTAATATGCTTGCTTATTACCTTGCTGAAAGTGGTGAGAGTGCCGTTGTAGATGCTGCTGTTATTGTATCAGCACCATTAATGCTAGAACCTTGTTCAACCAAAATTGAACATGGGTTTTCCCGTTTTTATCAATGGTATCTATTAAAAGGGCTAAAAAGTAACGCGACACGCAAGCTGATCCGCTACCCAGAATCATTACCGATCAGCTTATTGACGATAAAGTCGATCAAAAAGCTGCGTCAGTTTGACGACCTTATTACATCCAAAATTCACGGATTTAAAGATGCGTTAGATTATTATCGCCAATGCAGTGCATTGCCTTTATTAAATAAAATAAAGAAAACAACGCTTATCATTCATGCTAAAGATGATCCTTTCATGTCTGCGGATGTAATTCCAGATATCACAACACTACCTAATAATATTGAGTATCAACTTACCGAATTTGGTGGGCATGTGGGGTTTGTCAGCGGAAAACTCTCGAAACCAGTGATGTGGCTTGAGAGTCGGATACCTGACTGGTTATCCGCTTATTTGGAGAAAACCCAATGATAATACCTTGGAACGAACTTTCCACAGAGACACTAGATAATCTTATTGAAAGTTTCGTTTTACGAGAAGGCACAGATTATGGTATCCAAGAAAAGACGCTTGAACAAAAAGTCGCCGACGTAAAAAAACAACTTAAATCTGGCGAGGCCGTGTTAGTTTGGTCTGAGCTTCATGAAAGCGTCAATATTATGCCTGCCTCGCAATTTCGCTCTGATTAGTTACCCAGAGCGTAATATCGCCATCAATAAGGGCTAACCTTATTTTGCAAAAGGATAACCTATGTCAGTCAAACATCCTATCATCGCCGTTACGGGCTCAAGTGGTGCAGGAACCACCACAACAAGCCAAGCTTTTCGTAAAATATTCCAACAACTTAGTGCAAATGCCGCATTAATTGATGGAGACAGTTTTCATCGTTATACTCGCCCTGAAATGGATATGGCGATAAGAAAAGCCAAAGAGCAGGGTCGACATATTAGCTATTTTGGCCCTGAAGCAAATGATTTTAGCCTACTGAGTTCCACATTCAGCCACTATAGCGAAACAGGACAAGGTCAATCACGTAAATATTTACACTCTTATGATGAAGCGACCCCCTACAACCAATTACCAGGAACATTTACTCCTTGGGAACCATTACCCGATAATACCGATGTTCTCTTTTATGAAGGGTTACACGGAGGTGTTGTCACCAACGAACATAATGTTGCACAACATGTTGATTTACTGGTTGGTGTTGTCCCTATTGTGAACCTTGAATGGATACAAAAGCTTATCCGAGATACTACTGAACGAGGACACTCACAAGAAGCGGTTCGAGATTCTGTTGTTCGCTCAATGGATGATTATATTAACTACATCATTCCACAATTTTCGCGTACCCACATCAACTTCCAACGAGTGCCTACTGTCGATACATCAAACCCATTTTCAGCTAAAGCTATCCCAACACTCGATGAAAGTTTTATTGTTATTCGTTTTCGAGGCTTAACCGATATTGATTTTCCTTATTTACTCGCGATGTTGCATAGCTCATTTATGTCAACAATCAATACGATTGTCGTGCCTGGTGGGAAATTAGGATTAGCAATGGAATTAATTATGGCGCCATTAGTCAAAAAATTATTAAATGGCGAAAAAATCAGTTAACCAAAATAAAATCTATTTCTATAAAAATAATATCCCCTTAATTAAGGGATATTATTTCTAAATTAAACTTTATTTTAAAATATCAAATTTATTCAGCATCTTTTATTTCAAATGAATGTGTAATATTAGCTGCTTTTCCTAACATTAAAGAAACAGAACAATATTTTTCTGCAGATAATTGAACCGCTCGTTCAACAATTTTATCTGTGAGTTCTTTACCTGAAACGATAAAATGCAAATTGATATCAGTGAATAAACGAGGGGCTTCTTCTCGACGCTCTGAAGTTAATTTCACTTCACAATCAGTCACTTGATGACGACCTTTACGTAAAATACTGACGACATCAATAGCACTACATCCACCCGCAGCAATTAAGACCATTTCCATTGGGCTTGGTGCTTTATCACCAGAGTTTCCATCCATCATAATTTGATGACCCGATGAAGATTCCCCAACAAAAGATAAATCTTCAACCCACTTAACGCGTGCTTCCATTTATTTTCCCCTAAACATGACAGAAACTAAAAGAGTACATTCTCATAATTCAACTAGCAATTAGCAAATAGGTTTATTATGCTGACTGCGTAAAACGAGACTTAATGCACTAATTGTGTTAAAAACAATATCTGCTTGATGATAGTGGTTAAGATCAATGCATTATTTTCTCATTTATTATAATCTACTCCATATTAACTTACCGTGTTCTCAGGAAGTTAATAGGTCAAGATAGGATTTTTAAGCACGCTGTCTCAAAAGGGAGCCTATCCGTTTTGAAAGGCTGCATTTAACGTACAGAGGATAACGCGAATGGTTCTCGGCAAGCCGCAAACAGACCCGACTCTTGAATGGTTTTTGTCACACTGCCATATTCACAAATATCCATCCAAGAGCACGCTGATCCACCAAGGTGAGAAAGCGGAAACACTTTATTATATTGTTAAAGGTTCCGTGGCTGTTCTTATTAAAGATGAAGAAGGAAAAGAAATGATCCTCTCCTACCTAAATCAGGGGGATTTCATCGGTGAACTCGGATTATTTGAAGAAGATCAAGAACGTAGTGCATGGGTTAGAGCAAAAACAGCCTGTGAAGTAGCAGAAATTTCCTATAAAAAATTCCGCCAATTAATTCAGGTTAACCCTGACATTCTGATGCGCCTATCAGCTCAAATGGCGAACAGATTACAAACCACATCAGAAAAAGTAGGTAACCTTGCTTTCCTTGATGTAACAGGCCGTATTGCACAAACCTTATTAAACTTAGCAAAACAACCTGATGCGATGACACACCCTGATGGCATGCAAATTAAAATTACACGTCAGGAAATTGGTCAAATCGTGGGTTGTTCACGCGAAACTGTAGGCCGTATTCTTAAAATGCTAGAAGATCAAAACCTGATCTCAGCACACGGTAAAACTATCGTCGTTTACGGAACTCGCTAATTTTCCCCACCCGAACAAACAATAGCTCTATACAAAAGAGCTATTGATAAAAAGAACGGTATGAACCCCATCCTTGCTGATGGGGTTTTTTAATAACTATACCCCTTCTACAAACGCGGCAATGGCGGCTTTTAATGCGACCATCCCCTCTTGTAATTCTTCTTGGGTAATAATTAATGAGGGTGTAAAACGCATAACATCAGCGCCTGCATTTAACATCATTAATCCCTGCTTTGCAGCCAGCCCTAATAATATTTTTGCTTTGCCTTCATATTGTGGTGCGAGTTGTGCGCCAATCAATAATCCTTGCCCACGGATTTGCGAAAAGACGTTGTAGGTTTGATTTATTGCTGTGAGCTCGTCTACAATCCACTGATAGCGCTTTTCTACTCCCTTAAGTACCTCAGGTGTATTGATTAAATCAAAAGCGACATTGCCCACTGCACACGCTAATGGATTCCCCCCATAAGTTGTACCATGAGTTCCTACCCCCATTACTGACGCTATCTCTTGTGTCGTTAACATCGCACTGAGCGGAAAACCACTTCCGAGTGCCTTTGCCGTGGTAATAATGTCTGGTGTCACATCATAATGCATATAAGCAAAAAGCTTACCTGTACGCCCCATACCTGTTTGTACTTCATCAAGGACAAGTAATGCTTGATGTTTATCGCACAGCTCACGTAGCCCTCTCATAAATTCAGGGGTTGCTGCTGTTACACCACCTTCACCTTGTACTGGCTCTAACACAACGGCACAAGTATGATCATCAATAACGGCTTTCACTGCATCTAAATCATTAAAAGGAATATGTACGATATCAGCAGGTTTTGGGCCAAAACCATCGGCGTATTTAGGTTGTCCTCCAACCGATACTGTAAACAAGGTTCGACCATGGAAGGCATGGTGAAAGGCAATAATTTTGGTTTTATAAGGATGATGGCGGGTGATTGCATAATGGCGAGCGAGTTTAAATGCGGCCTCATTTGCTTCGGCGCCAGAATTAGCAAAAAAGACACGTTCTGCAAATGTGTTATCAATGAGCTTTTGTGCTAAACGCAGTGCAGGCTCATTCGTGAAAATATTACTCACATGCCAAAGTTTTTCACTTTGTTCTTTCAATGCTTGATTGAGAGCAGGATGAGCATGTCCTAATGCCAACACGGCAATACCACCAGCAAAATCAATATAAGATTTTCCTTGCTGATCCCAAACTCGACTTCCCACCCCTTTAACAGGAATAAATTCTGCGGGTGAATAAATTGGCAACATTACTTGATCGTAAGTTGCCCGGTTGATACTTTGTTTTGTCATTACCCCACCTGATCGTTATTCGTCTTTAATATGAAAATATAATCACTAAATATGAATAAAAAATCAAATGTGGTTTTGTATAAAAAGGCGTTATTTTGTTATTTAAATACTATCTTATTAATATTTAAGAAAATTATTTAATAACTCATGGCCTTGTTCACTTAAAATACTTTCTGGGTGAAACTGAACCCCTTCAATTGGAAGTGTACGATGACGAATACCCATAATTTCATCAACATTGCCATCATGTTGGCTCCATGCCGTTACTTCAAAAGGCACTGGTAACGTCGTAGCATCTATCACTAAAGAGTGATAGCGCGTTACACTTAAAGGACGATTAAGTCCTTTAAAAACCCCTTGTTGGTTATGGTGTATCAATGAATTTTTACCATGCATAACTTCTCGTGCTCTGATAACAGATGCACCAAAAGCTTGCCCTATTGCTTGATGTCCAAGACAAACGCCAAGAATAGGGATTTCACCGGCAAACCGCTGTATAGCCTCAAGAGAGATCCCGGCTTCATCAGGAGTACAAGGCCCTGGTGAGATAACAAGATGTGCTGGCATCATCTTTTCTATCTCTTTAAGTCCAATCTCATCGTTACGCTTAACAACAACCTCAGCACCCAATTCACAGAAATATTGATAGAGGTTGTAGGTAAACGAGTCGTAATTATCAATAAGTAACAGCATATTAGCCTATCCGACTGATTTTCTTATCATTATTTATTTTATTACTATTTTAAAGCGAGTATGTCTTTGCCAAAATAGCTCGTTGTTTAACCGACTTGGGTACAACAAAGCCGATTATCATAGCACAGGTATAAAATATGAATAGTAAGCAAGAAAACCTGCTGATTTATTGCGCAATAACAAAAAGGGTGGTAATCGACAATAAATAGAGTGATTAATAACGTAGTTAATACTTATTACAGTAGATCACACGAAAAAAGAGGTAATAAAAAATATTTTTTTCATACTAAAAATCCCGGAATGAACAAGCTCATCCCGGTTTATATGCATTTTATCTTATTAGAATACGTAAATATTCTATCCTAATAATGCGCTTATTCTTTTACAACTTCAGCAGATAAAATAGTGACTGTTTTTACTGGTACATTTTGGTAAGGGCCAATATTACGAGTTTGAGCTTGTGAAATTTTATCCACCACGTCCATACCCTTTACCACTTTACCAAATACGGCATAACCAAAATCACGTTGACCGTGATCTAAAAAGGCATTATCAGCTACATTAATGAAAAATTGGCTGGTTGCACTGTCTTTATCTGATGTGCGTGCCATAGCAATAGAGCCTTTTACATTTCGTAACCCATTATCAGCTTCATTTTTAATGGGCGCTCTAGTTTGCTTTTGTTGTAAATCAGCTGTGAAGCCACCACCTTGAACCATAAAACCTGGGATAACACGATGAAAAGTTGTGCCGTTATAGTATCCATCTTCGACATACTGAATAAAGTTTTTCGTTGTTATTGGGGCTTTTTTATTATCCAGTGCTAATTCAATATTGCCTTCAGAGGTGACTAATTTAACGAAGGTTTCTCCCGTTGCCATTGCAAAAGTCGCTGTTGTTAAAGTGCAAGCGGTAACGAAGGTGACAAGAAAACGTTTTAACATGCAGGGATCCTTTACTTTAATAGTCTACAACTTACTTAATATGCAGCGATTCTAATTCGCTGAGGTAAATAGTGCCAATCATTTACCTTTATTTACGCTCAATAAGTCTTATTACGTCATAACAGAGTAAATTTTAATTTTTAAACGCTGTTATAAGTCATTAAATTGCGCCAAAATAGAGCGAATAAATATTTTAGATATTCATTCTCATGCAGAATTGAAATGAGTATGCATGAGAAGCCGCATTATTTCAGAGAGGTTTATACCATAATGGCCCAATTTAATTACCAAAAAGCACATTTCATCATCAGTGCTCCTGATATCCGTCATTTACCGCCAGATACAGGGATTGAAATTGCCTTTGCGGGTCGCTCTAATGCCGGTAAATCCAGTGCTTTAAATGCATTAACCCAACAAAATGGATTAGCAAGAACCAGTAAAACCCCAGGCCGTACTCAATTAATCAACCTCTTTCAAATTGAAGAAGGTTTACGCTTAGTCGATTTACCAGGCTATGGTTATGCCCAAGTTCCTGAAGAAATGAAGCGTAAATGGCAACGTTCTTTAGGTGAATACTTACAAAAAAGAGAGTGCTTAAAAGGTGTTGTTATTTTAATGGATATTCGTCATCCATTAAAAGATCTCGATATGCAAATGATCGACTGGGCTGTTGAATCTGAACTCCCGACACTCGTTTTACTGACTAAAGCAGATAAACTGGCATCTGGTGCCCGTAAACAACAATTAATGAGTGTACGTGTAGCATTAGCGAATAAAGTCGGTGATATTCGTATTGAATATTTTTCGTCATTGAAAAAAATAGGTATTGATAAACTGCGTAACACACTTAATGAATGGTTTTCAGGCACAGAAAAAGCGCCTGTAAACGACGATAACGCTTAATACCGTCTTTGCCCACCAACACTGACTGATCTTTTATTAATGAGGGGAAAATCACCTTTCCCCTTTCACTTCTAGCACAAATCACTTCAGTAAATTTTAGATAAAAAAATGCCCCAGTCGAAATAAAGTCGACTGGGGCAGCTAATATTCAGCTAAATCCGATTACGTGAAGTAAAAGGTCTGAAAGATAGAACATCTTACCTCTGTACCCTACGAGAGATAATGTACTCTATTTTATTGGTTAATAAAAGCCCTTTTGTAATTTTTTTTCACATGCAGACACGATTCAGCCATGTGTTTATGTATTCAAATCATGAATAAATGTAGTTTAATTACATAATTATGAGACTTTAATCACCCATGTGAATATGATTAAAAATAGAACAAATCACACAAAAGGTGCGGTTTATCGTTGATGATTTTGTGATACGCTTACCGCGAGACCGTAGTACATATGTAATTAGCGATAAAATGAGGTATCCATGGCTGTATTAACGCTCCTGCGTTTTCCTGATGAGCGTCTGCGCAGAGTCGCAGTACCAGTGGAAAAAGTAGATGACGAAATACGCACATTAATCGATGACATGATTGAAACCATGTACGCAGAACGAGGTATTGGCTTAGCGGCACCTCAGGTTAATGTATCTAAACGCATTGTTGTTATTGATGTTTCTGACAATAGAGATCAACCGATTGCCCTAATCAATCCTGAAATTGTCAGCACCGGAGATGAAGTGATGGATATGATGGATGGATGTCTATCTATTCCTGATTCTTTTGCCCCCACAGAGCGTTACCGCTTCTTAAAGGTAAAAGCATTAGATAAAAAGGGTAATGAAATTGAATTTGAAGCCTCTGATCTGTTTGCAGGCTGTATTCAACATGAACTAGATCATCTTGATGGCAAACTCTTTATTGACCATTTGTCTCCATTAAAACGTCAACGCATTGAGAAAAAACAAAAGAAATTAAGCAAACTAATCGATTCACAAGTTGCTTAATTATTCACTTATCTCTTTTTCATATTGTGATAAGTTTTGACATAAAAAAGCTCGGTAAAGCACTGAGCTTTTCTTTTTCCTATCTTAATACTAATAAATTCCCGCTGTTTTTCTCGCCATCTCTTATACAATAAATGTAAAACGTATTAGTACATCAATTGAGGTAAAAATGGAAAACAGTCGATTTATGGATTTATGTGAACAACTCAAAACAGCCGGTGCAACTAACCCTAAATCATGGGCAAATAGTGAATTACAAGAAAATATTCCACAATTTGCACGTTTCCTTGTGTTAAAAGGACTCACCAAAATCTATCGTGACGTTGAAGGAAATATCAATGAAATGGATATTTACTCTGATGAAGCCACCGAAGTATATCAAAAGGTAGCATCTCAATTTGATGAGAAAGCGCTTAAAGAACTGCTCCATTTCTATGGTAAATCAATGATAAGCAAGGTGATTAATATGCTTGATGAAGGCTATCTTTATGATGTTAATGACAACGTAGGTTGGTCTTTGATGGAGCTTAATGACAAAGGCACAACAACAGACAGGCTAATCCAAGGTTTGCACGAAGATTTTCTTGAATTTGAAGAGTCAGAGCTTGCTCCTGATACGAAAGCATAAACAAGACAGGGCATAATTTTGTGCCCTGTCTATTGAAACATAGTATTTAAAAATTAATGTGCTTCATCCCAGTTATTACCTACCCCTACTTCAACTTTTAGTGGAATAGCTAATTCCATACTACCTTCCATCAGTTGGTGGATCATGGCATTTGCTTTCTCTAAATAAGACTCTCGTACTTCAAACACCAATTCATCGTGTACTTGCATGATCATATGAACATCATCAGGACATTCATTACAAATCCAGCTATCTACTGTAATCATCGCTTTTTTGATGATATCAGCAGCGGTACCTTGCATTGGCGCATTGATCGCCTCACGCTCTGAAGCTTTACGGCGGATAGCATTCTTTGAATTGATTTCTGGCAAGTAGAGACGGCGCCCATCTAACGTTTCAACATAACCTTGCTCAGAGGCTTGTTTACGTGTGCGCTCCATATAATCTAATACACCTGGATAACGCTCAAAATAGAGATCCATATAACGTTGCGCTTCCCTTCTTTCAACACCAATTTGTTGAGACAAGCCGAACGCACTCATACCGTAAATTAATCCAAAGTTGATTGCTTTCGCGCTACGACGTTGTTCCGAGGTCACCTCATCTAAAGGAATACCAAAAACTTCAGACGCCGTTGCACGGTGGATATCTTTACCTTGAGCAAAAGCATCTAACAAACCTTTATCTTGCGATAAATGCGCCATGATCCGCAATTCAATCTGTGAATAGTCGGCTGCAACAATTTTAAATCCTTCTCGCGCAATAAATGCTTGGCGAATACGGCGTCCTTCTTCATTTCTTACTGGAATATTTTGAAGATTAGGATCACGTGATGATAAACGACCGGTTGCTGTTACAGCTTGATGATAAGAAGTGTGTACACGCTTCGTTTTACTATTCACCATCAATGGCAATTTATCAGTATACGTAGATTTGAGTTTCGCAAGCCCGCGATGTTCTAAAATCAAGCGCGGTAATTCATGACTATGCGCCAACTCTTCTAATACTTCTTCATTAGTTGATGGTGCCCCTTTCGGGGTTTTCTTGATAACAGGTAATTGCAGTTTATCAAACAGGATTTCTTGTAATTGTTTAGGTGAAGAAAGATTAAATTCTTGCCCAGCTAATGCAAACGTCTCCTTTTCAATTTCCGCTAGACGTTGCGTGATTTCTTGAGATTGAGTGGCTAAAACTTGAGCATCAATTAATACCCCTTTGCGTTCCATTCTAGAAAGAACAGGCACTAATGGTATCTCAATATCACAGTAAACATGTTTAAGAGGCTCAATGGCTTCTATTTGAGGATATAGCGCTTGATGGAGTAATAAAGTGATATCGGCATCTTCCGCCGCATATAACGTCGCTTGTTCCACCTCAATTTGGTTGAAAGTCAGCTGGCCTTTACCTTTACCCGCGATCTCTTCGAATGTTGTGGTTTTATGGTTTAAATGCTTGTCTGCTAGCGTATCCATATCATGTCGATTACTGACACTATTTAATACGTAAGATTCCAACATCGTATCAAAATGAATACCATTTAATTCAACGCCTTCATTTTCCATAATACCGCGGTCAAACTTCAGATTCTGTCCAATTTTCAAGATATTTTTATCTTCTAAAATGGGTTTTAATACCGCGAGAACATCATCCACAGGAAGTTGGTCTGGTGCATCTAAATACTCATGACGTAGTGGGATATAAGCTGCTTTACCGGGTTCAATCGCAAACGACATCCCAATTAAACGCGCATCAATATTATTTAAGCTGTCAGTTTCTGTATCGAATGCAAATACAGGGGCTTTTTTAAGAAGCTCAACCCAACGCGCTAAGCTTTCAGGAGTTACAATTGCTTCATAATTCTCTTGTGTGATGACAGGAAAATTTGCTGATGCAGGGACTTCTTTAGATTGAGTCGCTTCTGAGGTATAAGGCACAGCCACTTTTTGTGTACTGCGTTGTGCTAACCAGCCACCATTTTGGAGATCACTTATCCAACGTTTAAATTCGTAACGTGTAAACATCTCTAATAATTGATCTAGATTTGGCTCATTAACGACTAAATCATCAAACGTTTTATCAAGTTCAACATCCGTCTTAATGGTTGCCAATTTATAAGAAAGCTTTGCCACTTTCTCATGCTCAGCCATTTTAGCACCAAGAGTTTTAGCTCCACGAAAACTCAATGTTGCGATATTATCAAGCTGTTGATAAATTTCGTCTAAACTACCCAAACCTTGTAAAAGGCCCAATGCCGTTTTCTCACCCACACCGGGTACACCAGGGATGTTATCTGATGAATCACCCATTAATGCGAGAAAATCAATAATCAGTTCAGGAGGCACACCATATTTTTCTTTCACTTCATCGGGGCCTAAAATAACGTTAGTCATGGTGTTAATCAGCGTGATCTTTGGTGTCACTAACTGCGCCATATCTTTATCACCAGTGCTTATTAGGACATCACGCCCATCAGCGGCTGCTTTTAATGCCAGTGTTCCAATAACGTCATCCGCTTCCACACCTGAAATAGATAATAAAGGTAAACCCATTGCTTGCACCATTTCATGTAAAGGCGCTATTTGTTCACGTAAATCATCCGGCATTGGTGGACGATTAGATTTATATTCCTCATACAACTCATCACGGAATGTTTTACCTTTAGCGTCAAACACAACCGCAACATGGCTTGGTTTATACTGTATAATCAGGCTACGTAACATGTTCAACACACCATACATCGCACCGGTTGGCTCACCTTGGCTATTGGTTAGCGGTGGAAATGCATGATAGGCGCGGTAAAGATATGAGGAGCCATCTACAAGGATAAAGGGGTTTTCTGCTATCTGGACCATAATCTGTTCATCATTGTTCTGAGGTTCGTTGATATGACTAGAATGCCACATCACAGCCCAATAGACGAATATTACCTGTTCTTAAATGTGGAAATTTGGTTTAAAGACTCCATTATTTATTACTAACCGAACTTAGTAGAAAAGAAAAAGCATTAATGATTACGTTAATATGAGTTAACGTACTTTTTAATCAGACAGGACATCTGTTAATCTAATCCTCATTAAAAATAAAAGCTAAAAATCAAATTTATGAGTTTGTTTAAAAATGGTTTAGGATAGTGTCATTAATTCATCATAAATATTAATATTCATATTAGTGTCACCTTTTTTTTATTAAAATTTCAACTATTCAGCAAACACCATAATAACCTGTGGATAACTCTGTGAGTAGTTTTTTTATTCTCTCTATATTAATAAGTTACCTTTCTTTTCAATTTATTAACATAATTAAAAAATCAATCACTTAGCGAATTTGTTAAGATATTATAATTTAATAAATACTTTTTTTATTAATGTGGATAGTTATATTATGACAAATTTATGAAAGCAAAAAAAATAGCACTCCTATTTAGTGAGTGCCATTTTTCATATAAAAACTATATACTTTTACTTAATCCAGACAAGAAAGAATTTAGTCTATATTATTTTTTCAGCAATAATTGATTCACAATATCTGAATATGTTTTCGCATATTCTTCTGGTGATTTAGCGCTGATACCATCATTCTTCATCTTGTATTTACCACCAATGATCATAGCTGGTACACCATTAATTTGGAAATCAGCAACAGCATTTTGTTGTTGGCTCACTAAAGAATTCACAACAAAGCTATTCATTGCCGCGTCATAGTCTTCACCTTTAACGCCTGCATTAATAAAAGTATTACGGATATCATCAACAGAACGAATAGACTGAGTTTCTTGAATGCCTTTAAACAGAGCAGGAGAAACTTGATCTTCAACGCCTAATGCCATGGCTACAGCCCAAGAACGTGTTAAGTCTTTACCTAAAGGCCCTAAAAAGTCAACATGATAGCGGACAATATTGGTATTTTCTGGCGCATTCTTTTCAACAGTACTATTGACTTTATAGACTTCAGAGAACTGGTAACAATGTGGGCAATAAAAAGAGAAAAACTCCACAACGTCAGGCGCTGCAGTGACAGGTTTGGAAAGATTAGTATATTGTTTTCCTTCAGAAATATCTGCAGCAGACACGCTGAATGCTAACACCATGCTTGCTAACGCCAACCAAATCTTTTTCATTTTTCATCGTCTCCTAAGAATTAATACATTGGACTAAGTTGTAAAGGAGGCTCATTTAATTGCTCCACTTGTCCCTTGAATAAGGCTAATTGTTTAAACCAAAAATCTTGTTCTTGAAACCAAATAAAAGCTCTTGGAAAAGCAGGATCATTCCAGCGTTTTAATACCCACGCGAGATAATGTACCATTCTCATCGCTCTTAGCGGTTCAATTAATGACAATTCTCGTAAATCAAAATCTTGATATTCATAATAAGACTCAAGGATTGTATCTAATTGTATAATTTGCTCTTGCTTTGAACCATTTAATAACATCCAGAAGTCTTGTATTGCTACCCCCATTCGGGAATCATCAAAATCAACCATCACAACTTCATCACGCCACAATATATTACCGGGATGGCAATCTCCATGCAGTCGTAATATTTGCCATGCAGAATCTTCTATTCGAGGATTCACTTCATGAATAAGTTTATCAATTACCTTAATAAACTGAGGTTTGAGGCTATTCGGAATTAATTCACTATTTTCAAACTCTAATTTTGGGGCTATTAGATATTCTTTAATAGAAAGAGTGGGACGATACTGATAACTCTTTTTTCTGCCTATTTGATGAATGCGCCCTAATGTGCGTCCGACTTCTTCTAGTTGAAATAAGTTATCCGTTTCATATGCCCTTCCACCAATACTAGGAAATAGTGCAAAATAAAAACCATCATCAGAAAGATGAACTGTCTCATTATGAATGATTAAAGGAGCGGCAACGGATACTTGAGCCTCCTTTAATGCTAAAACAAATTCATGTTCTTCTTTTATTTGTTCATATGACCAACGCTTAGGGCGATAGAACTTCACCACATAACGCTGTCTATGTTCATCTATAAATTGAAAAACACGATTTTCATAACTATTTAATTCCGTTAACCCTGATTCAGGATAAAAACCGATTTTAACTAGTGCATCCCAAATGTTATCAGGTGAAAGTCCCTGAAAATTAAATGAGGCAGACATTTCCATTTTCTATCCTGAATTTAATCTTTAATCACACCGCGGGCACGTAAAATAGCGGTTTTAAAATCTTCTTCGTAATCTTTTTTTAGTCCTGGGATAACATCTGTCGGTGCTGAGCCACGCATTTTCAGATGGTAAATCAAAATATCATCAGTCAGATCAGATAATTGACCTTTAAAACCCGCTTCATCAGCCAGTTTCTGCAATAATTGAATTAAGTTTAAATCAGAATTCTCTTCCCAAACTGGGTGCAGTAATTCCATAACTTCATTAAGACGGTGACATTTCATACAAAAAATCCTTATTATTAATGACAACAACAAAGTACCAATTATTATCTGATAGAAAAAGGAAACCTCTGTCAATATGCGTAAAGATTACGCTTTTTTGATAAAAATTGCTGTTGCTTTACATGAAATCTCACTGAGTCGAGACTTTTTATTAGTATATCGTCTTTCCCTGATAAAAATCGTTCGTAAATTTTAGCCAATTTATTCACAAATATTGAATATGAAAAAGAAGAATATTACAGGTGGCATACTCGCTGGAGGCCAAGCAACTCGAATGGGTGGCGCAGATAAAGGGCTACAAATTCTACATGGACAACCGTTATACCTCCATATTGCCCAAAAACTAGCACCTCAAGTCAATAGTCTATTGATTAGTGCGAATCGAAATTTAGAACAATATCGCCAGAGCCCATATCCTGTTATTACTGATGAAATAGAGGGATTTTCGGGTCCTTTGGCTGGTATGCTGACACTATTAAAACAAGCATCAACGCCTTGGGTTGCCTTTGTACCTTGTGATGTGCCTTATTTTCCACTCAATTTGGTAGAGACTCTCTATGAACAAAAAGGAGCGTCTTTAGCTGTTTATGTTGATGATGGCGAAAGAGAACATCCTACATTAGCGCTATTGCATCGTAGCATTATACCTATGCTAGAAGCCTATTTAGCACAAGGTGATCGAAAATTAATGCTGTTTATGAAGCAGATAAATGCACACCCCGTTTTATTTGCTGATCAAGCCAGTGCTTTTATTAACTTAAATACCCTTGACGATATTGAAAAAGCCAACAAATTACAAAAATAGGAGTTAATAATATGGCACAGATTGATCTCCCTCTTTTAGGGATCACCGCATGGAGCGGAACCGGAAAAACAACGTTACTAAAACAACTGATCCCACAACTACGCAAAAGAGGGATCCGTGTGGGGATGATCAAACACACCCACCATAATATGGATGTAGATAAACCTGGCAAAGACAGCTATGAGCTTAGAAAAGCTGGAGCTGACCAAACATTAGTGGCAAGCCAACAACGCTGGGCCTTAATGACCGAAACACCTGAACAATCAGAATTAGATTTGTATTACCTTGCTTCTCGCTTTGATACTCGGCAATTAGATTTGATCTTAGTCGAAGGCTTTAAAGGAGAAACTATTCCTAAAATTGCACTTTATCGCCATATCAATGAACGTAACTTTAATGATTTACTTGATGAGCACGTTATTGCCGTTGCCAGTGATTGTGATTTAAGCGTAGATTTTCCATTACTAGATATCAACGCACCCGAGGCAATCGCAGAATTTATTGTAGATTGGCTGAAGAGAACGAAATAAAATCACAAATAATAAAGCGCCCTATAAAGGCGCTTCATTTTCAATAAAATAGAGGAAATTAAGCAAAAATAATCGCCTGATAAGGTTGAAGAATAAGGTTTCCTTTTGCATCTTCGACAATTGGGCTATTATGCAGGTAAGTCTGTTTTACTTTAAGTGTTAACGTTTTTTTCTCACCACTAAAATTACAGTAAATATTGACTGAATTACCTTCATAAGTACGCTTAAAAGCAATCACATTTTCTGGTGAATCTAATGGAAAAAACCCACCATAAATTAAAATGTCACTAATATCGGAATGTCGTCTTAAAGCAATTAATTGCTGGTAATAAGCAAAAAGAGAGTGCTTATCTTCCATCTGTTGCTTTGCATTAATCTGCGTATAATTAGGATTAACTTTTAACCATGGTTTGCCAGTACTAAAACCGCCATTGATTTTGCCATTCCATTGAAAAGGCGTTCTTGAATTATCACGGCTACGTTCATTAAAATATTCAATCATTTGCTTATCGCTATAACCTAATTTCTTGCCCCACTCATGTAATTTAAACACATGTAAATCGTCATGCTCTTCCAATGTCATCGGGCAATTTGTCATGCCAATTTCTTGCCCTTGATAAATAAAAGGTGTGCCTCTTTGCGTTAATAAAAATGTTGCTAACATTTTGGCACTAATAGGATTAATCGCACCTTTAGGGAGAAATTTATTTAATGAACGAGGTTGATCGTGATTTTCTAAATAAGGTGCTCCCCAACCCACTCGCTGAGTATCTAATTGGCTTTTAATAAAGACCGGTTTTAATCTTTCACCTGTAATTGGGTTAATTGTAAATGGCTTTTCATTGCGAATATCTAAATCCGCAATACTAAAATCAAATACCATAGAAAAATAACCATTCTCTCCCACATAAGCACGTAAATCTTTTTCTGGCACATCGATTTCAGCTACAGTCATGCTATTTGCAGGTCTAAAAGTATTTTCTGTTAACTCAGTTAAAAACTTATCAATGCCGGGTTGATTTAAAACCCAAGGTACTAAAGACGCTGAACCATCGTCTTTATCGGGTTCAAATTGATATTCAGATAATGCTTCAGGGGATTTTTTTAAATTGCCAATGGCATCAATACGAAATCCAGCAACCCCTTTTTTGATCCAGACATTTATCATATCGATAATATCTTTACGTAATTGTGGATTTTCCCAATTTAAATCTGGCTGCTCTGGACCAAACGAATTAAAGTACCATCGATCCGTATTGCCTACACGACTCCACACAGAGCAATCAAAATAAGTACGTAAATTATTAGGTGGCGTCGGTTTATCCCACTGTTTAAAAATATAATAACCCGCATAGGGACTATTAGGATCGTCGAGTGCCGCTTTAAACCAAGGATGTTCATCGGAAGAGTGATTTAATACTAAATCTAATAAAATTTTAATATCTCGTTTTTTAGCTTCACTGATTAGTTTATCTAACGCCTTATTGTCACCAAAAATAGGATCAACAACAGAATAATCAGCAATATCATAACCATTGTCTTTCATCGGCGATTTAAAGATAGGACATAACCAAATAACATTTGTACCTAGCGATTGAATATAATCTAATTTTTCCGTGATCCCCGCTAAATCTCCAATACCATCACCATGACTATCGTAATAACTTTTGGGATAAATTTGATAGACCACCGCTTCTTTCCACCAAGTATTAGACATTTTCACCTCACCGAGACGATCAATAAACATGGAACTGTTCCATGTTTCATATAAGATACTATAGGCACTAAAATAGTGGATAAGGTAATTAACATACTAAAATGTGAAATAGCTCATACTAAAAAAACACAATTACCTCATTAAAGAGGGGTTTGTCTTAATCAGATTAAGATATATTAGTTAATCAACTAATTGAAAGGAGCAACAGCATATTCAATGGCCGGGATCCGTGATGTCGCAAAAAAAGCCAACGTCGCCGCAAGCACTGTTTCAAGAGCACTAAATAACAGTGGCTATGTTTCTCAATCTGCACGAGAGAAAATAAAAAAAGCGGTAGAAGAATTAGATTATATTCCAGATACTTGGCTTAGAAATTTATATCAACAAAAGAGTGCTGTTGTTGGCGTCATTATTAATAGCCTTGAGTATCCTTATTTTGCGACAGTGACCCGTTTTATCGAAAATAAACTCGCCGAGAACGGCTATAGCATGATGTTATGTGCAACACAAAATAGCAAAGTACGTGAACGTATCTTTTTTGATATGCTCAAACGTGGCCAGATTGACGGTATTATTGCAGAGTATCTGCTATTGAATGACAGAGAATATCATCATATTCAAAAGCCTGTGGTAACACTTGACCGCCATCTTCGTGATATTCCATTAGTTTGTTCTGATCACCATACAGGAGGGCAATTAGCGGCTGATCATCTTATTCAAAAAGGTTGCCAAAAAATTCTCTATATCGAAGATAATTCAAGTTATTTATCTTCAACCCCCTCTTATCAAAGCTGTTTAGCCTTTAAGGAAACACTTATTCAAGCAGGTATTACCCCAATTTCCTGTAAAGTAAATTGGAAAGAAGAAGAGAAAGATTACTTCCATACTTTTGCGACAAAAATACTGACACAGCATCCAAATATTGATGCTATTTTTGCTGCTGATATTCCAGCAATGGCCTTGTTTAACGAAGCAACAAGACGAAATATCGCCATTCCAGAACAACTAAAAATTGTCGCTTATGATGGAAGCCCTTGGTTAAACCAAACATTGCGTCAACTCACCTGTATTGAGCAACCCTTTGAACAATTAGCTGAAAAAAGTGTAGAAGTGATTAGTGCATTAATTGAAAATAAGGAAATAACAGATAATGTCTTTGTGATCCCTGTGAAATTTATTCAAGGTGAAAGCAGTTAAAGTTCGTGAGTTTAAAAATGAAATAACACGCGTTTTCCTATTGTCTGTATAACATCAATACTTAATTCACCACCGAATATAGAGGTATAACGCTTTCATGTTGAAAGACGAAGAACATTATCTGGTTGTCTAATTTTGGCTAATGTAGACTTTTACCCCCAATCAAATAAGCTAACTCAGTTTGATAAATATGTAATGCCTCATACAATTGCTCCAGTAATACGTTTTGTCTTAACACAGACTGTTTTTCAACATTTCCTTTTAATTTTCAGTATCTTGTTTTCCATTAATGCAAGCGAAGTAATGTATCAGCAAGATTAATCATATATTTGTGAAATTCTTTTCATTCATACCTATTTTATCACCAGCACATAACACGATTGCTTTACATGTTGGATCGAAAGCAAAAATGCCCTTATTGGCTTTCCGGCATGTTGTACTCTTAACTCTTTCATATTTGCTTACATGTCATTTTTTAATGACTGATTTTGTGTATCAAACCAAGGATCGAAAATATACGTTGCCTCAATATTCCACATCACAACACTCTTATAGCTTAAAGGCTATAAATGAAATGTAACTTTTAATCTATAAATACAATAAAAAAACGCCAAAGAAAGTTACCCTTCTTTGGCGTTTTATTGAATGATATTTTACTTCAACATTGAGTTAAAGCTATCGTTCTTATTTTGCAGGACGAACTGCGATAACTTCAATTTCTACACGCCATGCTGGATTGGCCAGTTTAGCGATTTGGAAAGTCGAACGAGCTGGCAATTGATCAGTTTTCGACGCATCAAAATACTTAGAATAACCGTCCATAAATCCTTTAAAATCCATCTCGCCCTTAGTTTCTTCACCGCCCACTAAGAAGACTTGCATTTTCACAACGTCTTTCATCTCTAAACCAAGCTCATTTAAGTGAGTTTTGATTTGTTCTAATACACTGATAGTTTGTTCTTCAGTGTTACCATAAGACGCTAATACGCCTTCTGGTGCATCTGCTGACTTCTTAGCGGGTACTTTACCACTTAAAAATACGAGGTTATTAGCTGCGCTCACTTCAACAGATTCAGAAATAGGCATACCGTTTAATTTATGGTGCACAACACCCTCCGCGTTCGCGCTTGCTACACCAAAAATAAAAGGTAGGGCAACAAGTAAACTTTTATAGCGCATGAAAACTCCTTAACATGTTTAATTGACAGTAAAACAAGGGGTTATTTACTTCTTAAAGCGATCCATACTAAATGGTGTTGGATCAATAACAGGTTTCTTACCTGTAACGATATCAGCAGTTAATTCACCTGCTGCAGGGCCTTCGGTCATCCCCCATACGGTTGCGGTATTAATAACCAGACCCGGGTACTCTTTGACTTCAGAAATAATAGGTAATTCGTCAAATGTTGGACTAACGACTGCACCCCAACGTTCAACAACTTGTGATTTTTCAAAGACTGGGAACTCAGCTTTCATTCTTTGGAATACCGCATCTAAGTGCTCAGTATTTTGTGTTGCCGTTGCAATGCGATATTGTTCGAACGGTGTTTTTTCATCTAATTTCCAAGATGTTGCCATCTTGAATGAATTAAATAAGTCTTCACCGATAGAGAATTCTAATGGCAATTCACCACCCCCTAATAGGTGCATGAACTTCGGCCCTAACAAGAAGCTATCTTTCACAATAGAACTTGTGAAAATACGTGGCGCGACAGCATAAGTACCATCAGCTTGCTCACGGAAGTGAATTCCGTTTGGTAAATGTACGTTACCACGAGGGGCGCCCGGCACACCTGATACACGTTGTTGTGATAAGTAAACATTCAGCGTTGGAATATCAATGCCCATGTTACCCATAAATAAACGTGACCAAATACCACCAGCAAGCACAACGTGAGATGTTTTAATTGCACCTTTTTCTGTTACAACATCAGAAATTTTACCACCTGCTGTTTCGATGCCTCTTACTGCACAGTTGGTATAGATTTTTACGCCGATTTGTTTAGCATAACGCGCTAATGCTGGTGTGCCTGTTTCTGGATCAACAGAGCCTGAATCTTCTTCAAAAGCAGCAACAGTCCATGGTGTTTGGGCTCCAACAAGGCGGTTTGATAACTCGTCACCTTTAATAATGCGAGTATTCAATGGTGTGTCAAATCCTGCAGATTCTTTTGCTGTTTTGATCCACGCTTGTGCTTTATCAAACGCTTTTTCATCAGCAAGTGCTTCTACACGACCTTGTGTACGATAACTGGTATCAGCACCAATTTTCTCGTTCATTCCACGCCATAAGATTTTCCCGTAATGGTGTAATGGGAAAATTTCTGGTGATGTTTGATAACTAATAATTTGGCTGTATGCACGGCCTGATTGCTCACCCGCAATCTCGCCTTTTTCTAAAATGGTAACACTCATACCACGTTCTGCAAGGTTGATAGCCGTCATGATACCTTGAATACCGCCACCAATAATCACGGCATCAGACTCTTTAGGCAGAGCACCCTCTGTACCTTCGACAAACGATGCTCTAGATTTAGCTTCAACGAATTTACCATCACGGCGAACCATTGGAACTAATGCGGCACCACCGGCTAAAACACCCGCAGCACCAACACCTAAAAGCAGCTTTCTCCTTGAAATTTTCATCTTCTACCTCAGTAATGGATTTACCATTTATATTTATAATGTTATTCATTTATTGCTTTAAAACTGAATATTACCATAGTTCATTATATTGTTAATAAATATAATTATTTGTTAATCATTTGCTTCAGCAATAATATCCATGAATACAATATGGTTACTTTAATCGTTTTTTTTCATAAAAAACGGCCACTTAGAGATAGTTATTTTTTGATATAATTGATATTACTTAATGATAAATAAGGATATTATAATAAATAATATGATTACAGATGAAAAATATAATTGTTTATTTTATTAACATTTTGATACAAATCCGCATGTCGTCTTGTAAATAATTGTTTACAAAACCAGCAAAACACACCGCACAATTACACAAAATAAAAAATTGATATTGTCTATTTAATGACCTTCTTTTTCACAAAGTAAGTAATTTTACTTAATAACTGGTTTATTGGTCAGTACACAGACGAATATGCTTTTTGAAAATAAATAGAAAAGAGTGTGTTTGAGTTGGAAACGAAACGAGGATAGGTGCAAATTTTTCAATAAAAAAAGCCAGAGGGTTAACTCTAGCTTTTCATGTAATAATAAAAGTAAGCTGTATTAACGGCTTATCTCATCGTAACAAATTCTTCCGCAGCTGTTGGATGAATGGCCACCGTATCATCAAAGTCTTTTTTCGTTGCACCCATTTTCAGTGCAACCGCAAAACCTTGTAGCATTTCATCCATACCAAAACCAATACCGTGAATACCAACAATTTTTTCATCGGCCCCCACACAAACAAGTTTCATACAACAAGGCTGACGATGACGTGTCACTGCGCTATACATTGCAGTAAATGAAGATTTGTAGACTTTGACCTGATCAGCACCGTATTGCTCAACCGCTTGAGGCTCAGTTAAACCAACAGTGCCAATCGCAGGATGGCTAAAGACAACCGTAGGAATATTCGAATAATCTAGGTGCTCATTCGGTTTATTGTTAAATAAACGCTCTGATAGGCGACGGCCTGCAGCAACCGCAACCGGGGTTAATTCAACCGCACCGGTGTTATCGCCTACCGCATAAATTCCTTTAATATTGGTATTTTGGAATTTATCAACTTTGATATAGCCTTTTTCGTCTAATTCAACACCCGTTGCTGCCAGATTGAGGTTATCCGTTGCAGGCTCACGGCCAATTGCCCAAATTAAAGTATCGACAGTTTGTTCTGTACCATTTTCCAATTGTAGCGTTAAACTGCCATCTGCATTTTTGATAACCGCTTTAGGAATAGCCTGTGTATGTAGCTTAGGCCCTTCACTCTCCATTACTTCTAATAATGTTTCAACGATTAATGGGTCGAAATTACGCAGTGGAGCATGTTTACGTACAAATAGATGCGTTTCGCTCCCTAAGGCATTTAGCACACCTGCCAGTTCTACGGCAATATACCCCGCACCAACAACTGCAACGCGTTTTGGTAACGTCTTTAATTCAAAGAAGCCATCTGAATTAATACCATATTCAGCACCTGGAATAGCAGGTTGAACAGGACGTCCTCCTGTTGCAATCAGAATATTATCAGCCGTGATTTTTTCACCATTGACTTCGATGGTATGAGCATCAACAAAACGAGCAAAACCTTGGATAACATCAACTTTATTATTACCTAAGACACGGTCATAAGATTGGTGAATACGGTCAATATAAGCAGAACGGCTGCTGATAAGGGTATCCCAATCAAAACGGTTAACCGTCGTTTCAAAACCATAATCTGGGCCATATTGATGAATAGCTTCGGCAATTTGTGCTGCATGCCACATCACTTTTTTAGGTACACAACCCACGTTAACACAAGTGCCACCTAATGCTTTCGCTTCAATTAATGCGCATTTCTGACCATACATTGCTGCTCTATTAATTGATGCAATACCGCCACTACCGCCACCAATGGCGATATAATCGTAATGTTTGCTCGTCATTTCTCTGATCCATTTATCTGTAGAAAAATAGGTAACTCACAGGCTAAATCTTTCACGTCATAAAGTCTATTATGACTAAATTTAACACATCGCTCGTCAGATTTTAGCTTTTACAGTGATAGGCAAAAACAATAATAAAAAGACTTATTCAGGTACAACCCATTCAACCAATGTATGACCAATACCTTCAGGAACTAAGGCTTTATGTAACCAAGGTAATATTGATTTCATTTGTGACTCTAGCTTCCAAGGCGGATTAATCACAATCATGCCTGATGCGGTCATACCTAATTGATCACTATCGGGTTTTACTGCTAACTCAATTTGTAAGATTTTACGAATGCCTGTTGCTTCAAGCTCTTTTAGCATACGTTTAATTTGCTGGCGATGAACCACGGGATACCAAATTGCATATGTACCCGTTGCAAAGCGTTTATGACCTTCCACAACACCTTTCACTACAGCGGAATAATCTTGTTTAAGCTCATAAGGAGGATCAATTAATGCGAATCCACGACGACTTGCTGGTGGTAATTTAGATTTCAATTGACCAAAGCCATCTTCACGAGAAACACGAACGCGTGGATCACGAGAAAACTCGGTACGTAATAGAGGAAAATCCGTTGGATGTAATTCAGTTAACACCAGAGAATCTTGTTCTCTTAAGAGTTTTCCAGCTAATAAAGGAGAACCAGGGTAATAACGTAGTTCACCATTTGAGTTTAATTCTCCAACTGCTTCAAGGTAAGGTAAAATAAGCTCCGGCACCTCATCTTGTTGCCATAAGCGAGCAATCCCTTCTAGATATTCGCCGGTGCGAGTCGCATGAGCATTGGTTAATTGATAACGTCCAGCGCCAGCATGAGTATCAAGATAAAGAAATGGTTTTTCTTTATCTTTTAAAGACTCAATGATGAGTGTTTGAACAATATGTTTTAAAACATCGGCGTGGTTGCCAGCATGAAAACTATGGCGATAGCTCAGCATTCTTTATCTTCCGTTAGAAATAAGTATAGCTTAGTAGTGAATTTACTCTGAAAGCTTGATTAAGCTCAGTGTATCAGAAAAAGCCGAACTTCTTCATTGAAAGCGAAAGAAACGTTGTGTCTCAGTGTTCAGTCGCTATGATAAGTCCATATTTCACTTAAGTTTAAATAGGATTGAAAGATGAAAAAATTACTTTTTACTGCCGTAGCCTTAAGCTTACTAACAAGTCACGCTTACGCAGACAGATTAACCAATGGTTGTGAGATAAAAAAACAAAATATCCAAAAACAGATGGAATACGCAAAAGCACATGGTAATCAATACCGTATACAAGGCTTAGAACGAGCATTACAAAATGTTGAACGCTATTGCACACCAGAAAAAGTAGTTGAAAACACGCGCCTTGAATTACGTGAAAAACAACTGGACATTAAAGAGCGTGAGCTCGAATTAAAAGAAGCACAACTTAAAGGTGATCCGGATAAAATCGCCAAACAAGAAAGAAAACTGGCAGAAGAAAAAGCGGAATTAAAAGCTATTGAAGATGAATTAAATCTACTGACAAAATAATTATCACCATAAATTAATGCCTACTCCTTATTTATCTGTGAAATACAGAATAAAACAATAAGTGAGTAGCCATTTCTTATTAAACCAAGGTTATCACATTTTAATAGTGCATCATCTACACTTAAACCAGAACAAGCAATTACATCATCTAAATCAGAGGCTAATTATAATAAGCATAAGGTATGTAATAGAAATTAAGCTATGCTATTTTTGAGTAGAAACTAAAGTAGTGTCACTAATTTATTAAAAATGGACTGATCTAATTAAAGAGGATATATGTCAGAAGAGCAACAACAAAAAACAGCAAATGAAAAAACTCAACTGACTCAGCCACTCAAAAAGGGGCTGGAAAAAGGGCTCGATGGAGGAAAAAAAGCCATCGGTATTGGGATAAAAATCAGTAATTTTGTAACCCGTATTCCTTTTATTGCGCACCTTATTCGTGCAGCAGAACGCTTCACTGATAGGATGGGAAACCAGTTTGGTGCGGCAATCACTTATTTTTCATTTTTATCATTAATTCCTGTATTAATGCTTTCCTTTGCCTGTGCGGGTTTTATTTTAGCCTCAAATCCTGATTTACTCGCTAAATTAATTACCGGTGTAGCAAATAGTATCGACGATCCAACATTGGCAGCAACCGTTCAACAAAGTATTGATACCGCTGTTCGTCAACGTACAACCGTCGGTTTAACCGGTTTAGCTATTGCTCTTTATTCTGGTGTTAATTGGGTCGGTAACTTGCGTCAAGCCATTTTGGCACAATCACGCCCCGTTTGGGAAAGAAATAAAGAAGAGCAAGAAAAAATCTATTTCCGCTATTTCCGTGATTTCTTAGCACTTATTGGCTTACTTTTCGCATTAATTGTAACTATTACGCTGACTTCAGTAGCAGGCTCCGCTCAAAGAACGATTGTTCATACATTGGGGTTAGATGGTATTGAGTGGTTAACGCCTGCATGGACGACCATTGGCTTGACGATCTCCATTACTGCAAATTATTTACTATTCTTATGGATATTGTGGATCTTACCTCGCCATCAACCTAAGCGAATCTCTCTGATCAAAGGTACGCTTATCGCCGCCATCGGTTTTGAAATTTTGAAATCAGTAATGACATGGATGTTACCAAGAATTGCCAGTTCACCTTCAGGTGCCGCATTCGGTTCAGTAATAGGCTTAATGGCTTTCTTCTACTTTTTTGCCCGATTAACCCTCTTTTGTGCAGCATGGATCGCTACCGATGGCCCAAATATGCGCAAAGAACAGTTGGCTGAAACGCAATCAACATCTTAAATTTATGATAAAACAACATGGTTAATTCCCTACATTAACCACCTATTAATAACGTCATAAGGAAAAACAATGCCATACGTTAATATTAAAATTACACGCGAAGGTGCAACCGCAGAGCAAAAAGAGCAACTCATTGCGGGCGCAACACAACTTCTGGTTGATGTGTTAGGTAAAAACCCAGCAACTACCGTTGTCGTCATTGATGAAGTAGAAACAGATAATTGGGGAATAGGCGGTAAAACCGTAACAGAATTACGGGCAACGGCAAAAAATAAATAAAGAATAACTGTGATATTTAAATAAAGGGTGCCAAGTACACCCTTTTTACTGATTATTTTCCTGATAGATAAGGAAGTAACTATGGTTCAATCAATGACTGATGCTTTTCATGCCTTACCCTCAGCGAGTGCTATCTATATTACAGGCGCCGGTGTTCAATACCCTTTTGGTATGGCACATGGATTCTCCGATGAAAGTACTCAGAAGAAATTAACTGTAGATACTCCTTTTCGAATCGCAAGCAATACAAAAACCTTTCTTGCCGCGGCTTTTTTACGCTTATGGGAACAAGATGCGCTGTCTCTTGATGATGATATCACCAAATATCTAAATCCCCGTTATCAACGAACATTATCAGAACTTGGATATGATCTTAACACTATCACATTACGCCATTTATTAAGCCACAGTAGTGGTTTATTTGATCACGCTAATGACGCTTACCTTGTAAAAGTTATTAATAACCCGTCTCATAAATGGACGCGCGAAGAGCAGATAGCGCATTATGCTGAACAAGGTTTTCCTGTTATTCCTGCGGGTAAACGTTTTATTTATTCCGATACTGGCTACATCTTATTAGGCGATATTCTTTCTCAATTTATGAGAAAAAACATGGCTACAGCAGTTCGTGAATTATTGCATTTTCAAGACTTAAACTTACCACAAACGTGGTGGGAGGATTTAGAACCTTCCCCCATCCCCCTAAAAACTCGCGCTAGACAATTTACAGGTGAACATGAAGGCACTTATATTGACGCCTCCATGGATACTTTTGGAGGGGGTGGATTAGTGATGACAACACTTGAGTTAGCTAAATTTACAGCTGATCTTTTTGAAGATAGGGTTTACTCACATCCATCAACTTTAAAAGAGATGAAATGGCAAGGTTCACATACAGGTGCTGCAAATTACCGCTTAGGATTGATGGCTGAAGAAACTAGCCTAGGTACACTTTATTATCACCTAGGTTACTGGGGCTCTGTTGCTTATTATTTACCTGAAAAACAGATTGCTATTGCAGGATTTACAACTCAAAGAAATACTCGTGAAGATTTAATCGCTATTATTAAAGAAGCATTTAAACGTCTTTAATAATAAACAATAAAAAGCCAAAAATGTTATGAATACACTTTTGGCTTTTTATTTTATGACTCATATATATTCAATACTCGCCTATTCTTGTTTTATCACTCTTTCTTTGCTGTCGGTTCCACAGTTATATTTTGCGTAACAGCTGGAGTCGGCGCATTCGCCGTTTCTGGATGAACTTGCTTTTCAAATTGAATACGCAATTCACCTAAATTTACAGTAGGTGTTTCACCACTTTGTGTTAATACAAAAGTAATATCTTCAGATAATACTCTAGATAGCTCCTGATTTAATGTCTCTTTGGTTAAACCCGCTAAAAACGCTTGGCGTAAACGTTGATATTGTTCTGGAGGAATATCAATAATATTACTTTGTTGTGATAACAAACGCTGATTAATTAAAAGAGCAGTACTGGTTTTTGCATAACGAGCAAACAGCTGTGTTAGTTGAAGTTGCTTCTCTTGTTGGAGTTCTTGATACAACTCATCACTAATCCCTTGATTACGCAAACGGCCCAGTTCTTCCCCCACCCATGATGCTAATGCTGGGATATTCGCTGTCGCAGTATCGATATTTAAAGAACAACTTGCGCGCTGATATTGTACTCGACAATCAATGTTAATTTGTGTGCTGTCATTTTCTTTACGTTGTTCAAGGCTACGACCTAAATGCACAAAAATCACTTCGCGAGCTAAGTCGCTTAACCAATATTTATTTAACGTATCAGAGTCTTTTACTGGCGACCAATCTAAATCCCAAATTAACGAAATTTGGTCTTTAGCCCGCATTGATTCTTGTACATATAACGTTTCAGGCTTCATATCTGCAAGCATCGGCACAGGGACAGGAGTGACTCGCTTACCCGATAGAGATGAAAATGCCTGATTAATACTTTCGGTTAATACTCGATTATCAACATTACCTGCAATATAAAGCGTCATCATATCAGGGGTATACCAACGCTGTTGATAATCCGACAATTCTTTCGTATTCACAGATTGATTAACAGGTTTACCTGGATTATGGCCTTTTAGGTTAGAACCTTCAAGGCGTGAGCGCCAGATAGGATCTTCAATATTAAGCGGAAATGTCGCAACAGGAAGTGGTGACTGAATCGCATTACGAACTGCATTTTCAGTATATTGTGCGGGTTTAGTAATACCGGCTAGTAATGCAAAAGCATCTTTTAATAGTTCAGGTTGGTTATTTGGTAGACTTAAATTATAAACCGTAAAATCGTATGAAACGATCATTGGAGGTAACGGGTAATCTGGATCTAATGCATTTTTCCATAAATTATCACGTTTTTCAGGTGTAAGGCCTGTATTTTCCAATACATTGAGTTTAGACACCAAGGATGAAAAACCCGTTTCACTGCTTTTCTCTGATAAAGAACCAGTATTCACTAATAAGCGAATTTGTATTCTATCATTAGGGCGTTGCGGTGTTTGTAAAATTTGCCACTGAAAACCATTTGCTAGTCGCCCTTCTTGCCAAGCGGGATCAGGCTGTAAAGCTTCAGCTTGAACTTGACAAACAACAGCGCCAAACATAACGCTTCCCAATAAAATTCGTGTCATTACACCCTGCATGTGAACCTCTGTTTTATTAATCCTTGGTATTAAACCACTTATGAGGTTTAACAATAAGCGCCAAAAGACATGTGAGATGTTTAATGTCTATTTTTTGTATTATCATTCTTTGTCACCACAGAAACATGAAATGAAATCACTATAGTGATTAGACTCATTATGGCGTAAGAAGGTTCAGACCTTCGGCAATTTTCGATCAGATTTTTGATGATTATATCCTTTAACCAGCAAACCAATCTCATCATCACGATGTGATTCTGGGCAAGATAAAGCTGAAACCTGGCTATCTTTATTAAGAGTAACGGCGATTTGGCGTAAAGGTTTCACCACAATACGATTGATACACCAACTAATAGCAACTGTCAGAATAAGCCCCATCAACAGATATGTTGTTAACATTAATGCGACAGTATTGCTGGCAAAACGATAAAAGCGGTTTGTGTCAGCTTGTAAAATAAGATAGCCAGTATAGGATTTATCATCCGTTGACGTAATGCCTAATGGTTGCAATGGCACAACGGTTTCAACAGGAATGCCAAAAAGCCAACTTGAGAAATCAGAAACTTCCTTTTTGGGTGCAAAATCTAAGCTCATCACTTGAATATTTTCAGGTTGCATGACAATCGCTTTACCGAGAATACCAGTGGCTTTTAACCCAATTATCTGTTTTTTGGCATCATTTAAATCTGATCGTAACAATGCATCAGCGAGTGGCTGTTGGATACTGACACCCGCATTAAAAAGCTGATTTTGATAATCTTCACGACGTTGATCTATCAAATAAATAAGTTGAATACTGATAAAAATAGCAATAGTCACCAACGTAACGCCCGCAACTGCAGCCATCTGTTTTATTGTTAATGAATGTTTAAGATGAGGTTTCATCATTGCTATTTCCAATATACATACTTGAACAGAGTGATTATACTGTATTTTTTAGGTTATGTATCACCCTCAATAAAGAAAATAGCGCGATAAAAACGCCCTATCCATTAAAATGAAAGTAGATAAATATATAATTATTATTATTTGAGTATAGTTGTAAGATAAAAATAGTAAAATGAAAATAGAAGTTCAATTTCACTTTTTAATTCATAATATTGATATTCTATATTGATGAATAATATAATTCACTAAAAAATATGATACTCTCTAAAATTTAAATCTATAAAAATCTTATTAAGATGTTACAAAACAAAATAAAGTGATGACGTTTTATAATAGGAAGTGTTTTTTATTTTTAATATCAATAGTGTTTTAAAATTTTATATAAAAATAAAATTTAATATTTATTAAATCATAATCAGATTATTCAATCAAAATTAGTTAAATATTATTAATAAAACAGAAGCGCAATATAATATATATATTGCGCCGTTTAATTAGTTACTCTCTTTGTTATTTAAAACACCATATTATCTTGCTCAACAGCGAAGCAAGCAATAAGTTGACCATTATAATCTTTTAAAGTGGGCTGTAATTGACTACATGGACCAAACGCACGACGGCAACGCGCGGCAAAAGCACACCCTATTGGTGGATTTAACGGACTTGGCAATTCCCCTGTGAGTTTGATACGTTCACGTCTTAATTCAGGTGTTAATCTTGGTGTTGCTGATAGTAAGGCTTGTGTATAAGGATGTTGAGGATTTTCAAAAATTTGTGTCTTCGTTCCTTTTTCTACACAACGGCCTAAATACATCACAATCACTTCATCCGCAATATGCTCAACAACGGAAAGATCATGGGAAATAAAGACGTAAGAAAGCCCCATATCCTGTTGAAGATCCATCATTAAATTCAGTACTTGAGCACGCACGGAAACATCGAGAGCTGAAACCGGTTCATCCGCCACCACAATGTCGGGCTCAAGCATTAAACCACGTGCAATAGCAATACGCTGACGTTGACCACCAGAAAACATGTGAGGGTATCGGCTATAATGCTCTGTTTTTAAGCCTACTTTTGCCATCATTGATAATACTTTTTCTTTGCGCTCAGAAGCATTAAGTGTTGTATTGATCAATAGAGGCTCTTCTAAAATTTGTCCGACTTTTTTACGAGGATTTAATGATCCATAAGGATTTTGAAATACAATTTGGATCTTTTGGCGACGTAATTTCTCTGCGGATTTATCTTTAATTAACAGATCTTGCCCACGATAAGAAAGCGCTCCCGAAGTCGGGATTTCAATCATGGTTAATAATCGACCTAACGTCGATTTTCCACATCCTGATTCACCGACAACCGCCAAGGTTTTACCACGTTCTAACTCAAATGAAACACCATCAAGCGCCTTCACCGTTTTCTCTTTTGAAAACAGTCCACCTTTAACACTGTAATATTTGGCTAAATTGACCGCCTTTAATAAGGGCGTCGTGACATTGGGATTAACTTCAGCCATGAGTAGGTCTCCCTGTATTATCTAACGGTGTATGGCATTTCACGCGGTGGTTCCCCAATTCTTTTAGGGCTGGTTCAGTTTTATAGCATTCATCATGAGCATAAGGACAACGGGGATTAAGTAAGCATCCCGTTGGCCTATCATAACGACCAGGCACAACACCCGGCAGTGATGCTAATCGCGCTTTATTATTCGCAAACTCTGGAAGTGCTCTTAATAATGCCTGCGTGTAAGGATGGCGAGGCGATTTGAAAATTTCAGACGCTTTCCCTGATTCCACCACTTGTCCCGCATACATCACAATAATGGTGTCAGCAGCTTCAGCGACTAACGCTAAATCATGCGTAATAAGCACCAGTGCCATATTTTCTTGCTTTTGCAAATCAAGTAGAAGCTCAATGATCTGTGCCTGAATAGTGACATCCAGTGCTGTTGTGGGTTCATCTGCAATCAATAATTTAGGGCGACAAGCAATCGCCATTGCAATCATCACTCGCTGGCTCATACCGCCAGAAAGTTGATGCGGGTATACATCTAAACGAGAAGCGGGATCTGGGATCCCCACCAGCGTTAAAAGGTCAATAGCGCGTTGCTTACGAGTTTTACGGCTTCCACCTTGATGGACTTTTAATGCTTCCATGATTTGATAGCCGACAGTAAAACAGGGGTTTAAACTGGTCATCGGATCTTGGAAAATCATCGCAACATCTGCACCTACAAGGTTTCGACGCTCTGATTCAGAAATTTTCATAAGATCTCGTCCATCAAAATAAAGCTCTTGCGCCGTCACTCGACCTGGAAAATCAATCAGCCCCATAATAGCCAGTGAGCTCACCGATTTACCTGAACCAGACTCTCCAACAATGCCAACAACTTGCCCTTCTTCAACCTGATAGCTAATTCTGTCTACCGCTTTAAACGGAGTATCTTCATCACCGAAGTGAACAGATAATTGATTAATATTTAATAGTGCCATCTTTTTACTCCGTTACTGCTTTAATTTCGGATCAAGCGCATCTCGTAAACCGTCACCCATTAAGTTAAAGGCAAGTACAGTAAACAAAATAGCAAGACCAGGGAACGTCACAACCCACCATGCACTTTGCGTAAACTGCAACACGTCAGATAACATAGTTCCCCACTCAGGAGTTGGTGGCTGAGCGCCCATACCTAAAAAGCCCAATGCTGCCATATCTAAAATTGCATTAGAAAAGCCTAAAGACGCTTGAACAATTAAAGGTGCAAGACAGTTAGGTAAGATATTAATAAACATTTGACGCATTGAACCCGCACCTGCGACGCGAGAAGCAATGACATAGTCACGATTTACTTCAATTAAAACAGCGGCACGTGTTAATCGAACGTAATGAGGTAAAGCAACAAAAGTCAGTGCAATAGACGCATTGACGATTGAAGGTCCAAAGATGGCCACTAGCACTAATGCCAGTAATAAACTTGGTAATGCCAGCATAATATCGACCACTCGCATAATGCCGATATCAACAAGTCCACCAAAATAACCAGCAGCCAATCCTAGAATAATCCCTAAGATCAGTGATAGCACCACCACGATACAGCCAACTAATAATGAAAGGCGAGCACCAAACATCAAGCGAGAAAGAATATCTCGGCCAACATCATCGGTTCCTAAAATAAATTGCCAACTACCTCCCTCTTGCCAAACAGGAGGTGCTAATAAGAAATCACGAAATTGCTCATTCGGTGCGTGAGGTGCAAGGAAGCCCGCAAATAACGCAATCAGCAACATAATTACAATATAAATCAACCCAACAACTGCGCCCTTATTTTGTTTAAAATAGTGCCTAAACTCTTGGAACGGTGTCATAGGTGCCGGTGCATTGATGACCGGTATAACTTTATTTTCAGTCATTATGCATTCCTTATTTTTTATGGCGAATACGCGGATCCACAATGCCATAAAGAACATCAACCAACAGATTGACAAAGATAATCATCGTTGCAATTAAAAGCACACCACCTTGAACAACGGGGTAGTCTCGTCGTTGTAAGGCATCAATTAGCCAGCGACCTAAACCTGGCCATGAGAAAATAGTCTCCGTTAAAATAGCACCAGCTAACATCGTACCGACTTGTAATCCAATAACAGTAACAACAGGCAACATCGCGTTACGCAATGCATGAATAAGAATGACACGAGCACGACTTAAACCTTTTGCTCTTGCCGTTCGAATATAATCTTCACCTAATACTTCAAGCATGGATGAGCGAGTCATACGCACAATAACCGCTAAAGGAATGGTTCCTAATACAATGGCAGGTAAAATAATATGATGGACTGCATCAATGAAATCGCCTTCTTCTCCCCAAATAAAAGTATCAATGAGCATAAAGCCAGTTAATGGATTGCTATCATCTAAAAAGACACTATCAGCAAGTCGCCCTGATACGGGCGTTAAATCTAATTTCACAGACACCAGCATAATAAGCATAATTCCCCACCAGAAAATTGGCATGGAATAGCCTGCTAGTGACACACTAATAGCGGTATGATCAAAAATAGAACCGCGTTTAACCGCCGCTAGAACCCCCACAGGGATGCCGACAGCAATTGCAAAAATCATGGCACAAACGCCAAGTTCTAGTGTCGCTTTAAAACGAGGTAAAAATTCATCCCAAACAGGGATACGGCTTTTTAATGAAATGCCCAAATCACCATGGAAAATTCCATTAAGGTAATTGAGATATTGTTGCCATAAAGGTTTATCTAACCCTAATTCTGCCATTAAATAAGCATGGCGCTCTGGAGATAATCCACGCTCACCCGCCATAATCATGACCGGATCACCCGGAATAAGATGCACGAAAATAAACGTAAGTAATGTAATTCCGATAAACGTAGGGATCACAAGTCCCAAACGTTGAAGGATAAATTGCAGCATATCCTATATTCTCTTTTCAAACATCAGCTAAAAGACAGCGCTGATAAATCAGGGGAAAGTCCCCTGCGCCCACAGTGTACTGAATGTATTCTTTATTATGGAATAGCGGTGCCTTTCTCAAAGAAAGACACCGTACTAAAGTAAGGTATTACTGTTATTTCAGAGAGACATTCTCGAAGTGATGTTTGCCTAATGGATCAACCACATAGTTCTCCACTTTTTTACTCACTGGTTCATAAACAGTTGAGTGAGCAATGATCAATGCTGGGGCTTGATCATGCATAACAACTTGAGCTTGCTTATAGAGTTCAACTCGTTTGTCGTGATCAGCGGTGATCCGCGCTGGCTGGATCAGATCTTCAAAAGGTTTGTAACACCATTTTGAATAGTTCGACCCTTGTTCTTTTGCCGCACAGCTAAAGAGTGTAGCAAAAAAGTTATCTGGATCCCCATTATCACCTGTCCATCCCATCATAACAGCTTGATGTTCACCGGATTTAGCACGTTTGAGATACTCACCCCACTCATAACTCACAATCTTGGTTTTAACACCAATTTTTTCCCAATCCGCCTGTACCATTTCAGCCATACGACGTGCATTTGGATTATAAGGGCGTTGTACTGGCATTGCCCATAAATCGATGGTAAAGCCATCTGCCAAACCAGCTTCTTTTAACAGTGCTTTCGCTTTTTCAGGGTTATATTCATAATCAACGATCTCATCGTTATAACCCCACATAGTTGGTGGTATAAGGTTTTTGGCTTTTTGACCAGCTCCTTGATAAACAGCCTCAATAATGGCGTCTTTATTCACTGCCATGCTTAACGCTTGACGAACTTTTTGGTTATCCAGTGGCTTTTTCTCAACATTAAATGAGATATAACCTACGTTTAAGCCTGGCTGTTCTAACAGATTGATATCGCTATTTTGTTTCATCTTCGCGATATCGGCAGGATTAGGATAAGGCATTGCCTGACATTCACCTTTTTGCAATTTAGCGTAACGCACAGAAGCATCAGGTGTAATAGAGAAGACTAAACGATCAATATCTGGTTTTTTACCCCAATATTGGTCATTGGCTTTATAAAGAATACGAGAATCTTTTTGGTATTGCAGTAATTGGAAAGCACCTGTTCCGATAGGATCTAAGTCGACTTTTTCAGGTGTTCCTGCTTTCATCATATTATCGGCATATTCCGCAGATAATATAGATGCAAAGTCCATCGCCATATCAGCAATAAAAGGCGCTTCTGAACGTGTTAAAACGAAACGAACGGTATGATCATCAACTTTCTCGATTTTCTCGATCATATTGTTCATATCCATGCCAGTAAAGTATTCATAACTGCCACCTGACACTTTATGGTAAGGATGTTTTGGATCCATTTGACGCATAAAAGTATACATTACGTCATCGGCATTAAATTCACGAGTTGGCTTAAAGGTTTTACTACTGTGCCAATTTACACCTTTACGTAAATGGAAGGTATATACCTTACCATCATCACTCACATCCCAACTTTCAGCGAGCCCTGGAATGATTTCCGTTGTACCCAGTTTAAATTCGACTAAGCGGTCATAAATAGGCACTGAACTTGCGTCATAAGTCGTTCCCGAGGTAAATAACTGAGGGTTAAATCCTTCAGGCGAACCTTCGGAGCAATATACTAATGTTTTTGCCTGCACTCCCGCAGAAACAGCTAATGCAAGTAGCCCGATTGTGGCGGTTAAAATTCCTGTCTGTTTTTTGGAGCTTTTCATCATTACTCTCCGACATTGTTCTGTTGTGTTTTGGTTTCCTGTTTAAAAACGGAATACCTTTTTATTTTGTCATTGTTCAATTAACCAACTGTATCCCCTTACGTCAATAAGGGTCTACGCAGTAAAAAGAACCCGTTATAAACACAAATGAAACAAATATCGAACAAACTCAGAATAAAAAAATAAGTCTCTGGCTAATATATAGTCAATAAAACTACGTATTAAGAAATCCTTAAGTGAAATGACTGTTTTAAAAAAAGCGGTAATTTGTGATTAACCGCTTAAATATTGAACGAATATTTTGAAATGAAACAAAGAATTTGGTGCTTTATTCTGTTATAGAAGAAAAATCACCGTACGATTAGAGGGGCCTGACTTTGATACAAATAAAATCATTAGAGTAAAACAACCAAAATACCGAACTTAACAAATCACTAAACTAAACAGGACCATTAAATTCAGTGTGTTATTAATAGTTTTGATCCTTTAATAGTAGAAAATTCATATTTTTTGAGGATTATCAGAAGTTCCATTGCCCATAAAAAGAGAATTGAGCTGATGATCTAGGCTTCTCATTAAGAATAAATAAAAGTATTCCTCCAATAAGCCTAATAACTGAACGACTTTATCATCGTTGCCAAATCAAAAGCACAATTCATCAAATAATTATCTTTATTATGGAAAATATTTCCACGAATTTCTGTTTTTGAGCTTAATAAAAAAACGGAGTACCCGACGCGATATAAAATAAGCCAAAGAGGATGCCAATATGGCGAAAAAAGAAAGGCGAAGATCTGATACATCGAAATGTATCAACCTAATTTCTAGGGACTAGAACGACAAAACCCCGCTTTAAAAGCGGGGTTTCTTAATATGGTCGGCGAGAGAGGATTCGAACCTCCGACCCACTGGTCCCAAACCAGTTGCGCTACCAGGCTGCGCTACTCGCCGAAAACGAGGTGCATCTTACTGCCAGAAACCCACTGCGTCAATACTTTTTTAGTATCTCCTGACTGTTCGTATGGTTTTCAACCAAAACGATTGATTTTTAACTTTTTATCATAAAAACGATGTGTATTTTAAAGTTATTGTAACAAGCCTATTTCCCTTTCTTCGCTTTACTATGGTTTTCTTTACTCTATAGAGACAAAATGAAAAAAAATAACAAATTTATTCTCAATTATTATCGTCTAATTAATGTACTTTTTATATAATTGCCTTACGTCAAATAAGGTAGGTAGTTTAGAGAATGAAACAATGTTGGTGGGGTGTTGTATTACTTTTATTGTCGACTGCACTTCCAGCTCAAGCATCCACGACTCATGCTTGTCGAGTGTACTTTAAAGAGGCTGATAAATTTATTCAGTACATCTCTCAAAGAGAAGATCTGAAGCACAATATGCCGGAGATTAAAGGAAATTTTGAGCAAAGCAAAAAACGGATAATGGCAGCATCTCTGACAGAACAAAAAGCAATATGTGAAAAGGAAATGCAAGAGCTCAATAGCTTAAATAAAATGTTTGGTCCTAAAGAAGAAACCGTACTAAATAAATAATAAAGTAAACAAATAATGACTAAATATAATTACTTATTTAGTATTTAGTCATTAATTTGATATTAATTCTTGTTTTCATGATTATTATTTGCAGTGGTGCTTTCCAATCTTTTTATTCGTTCTTTAGGCGAATTATCACTTTTATCATCATCTTGAGTATAATAATCATAAGGTAATAATAAAGTATCTAATACTGCACTAAAAGGGAGATCAAGAATAACCAATGGTTTCATTGCCCATCCTGTTTCGTTGTCTTTTAACATTGTCATATTATTTTTTGTTCCCGAATAAAGTTCTTTATTCGGGCCTGCATGAGTCATTACACTTGAACACCCTGTCAGTAATGTCACCAATAATACGAGTAATGTTAAATTTTTACTTGTCGTTCTGAATGTCATAGGGCACCTATAAAACGAGATCTGTAGTCAACGCTTTTTATCATATAGTTAAACCTGTTTTCTCTTATAGAACAAGAGAAAGATAATATAAAACAGCTTAATTTTCTAATCACTAAATAAGTTTAGTAAAAAGACTCATTTTTTCTAATTAGAATAAACATAATAATATTATTAATTATTATGTTTCTCTGATATTAAAATTCAACCCTCATTATTTAAATAAATACTTTAACTCTATATTTGTCTTTTTTATTTTTTTGATCTCTATATATGTTAAATCTGTGCGATAAGACACAGCGGCTTTCATTGTTCTTTGCCAAAATAGGTTTATCGTTTTAGCTCAAATTTTCTCATTTCTATTTTTTTAGGTACAGGATCTTTTTTATGAGTGATATTGCACTAACAATGGTGATGTTGTCATTAGCAGGCGCTCTAGGTCTTTGGATTGGCAATATCAAAATCTATCGAGTCAGTTTAGGGATAGGCGGTGTTCTTTTTGGTGGGATTATTATTGGTCATTTTGCTCAGCACTATAATTTTTCGCTTAACGCACAAACACTTCATTTTATTCAAGAATTTGGGCTTATTCTTTTTGTTTACACGATTGGTATCCAAGTCGGTCCTGGCTTTTTCTCTTCACTACGCGTTTCAGGCTTAAAACTAAACGCATTTGCGATTTTAATTATTCTTCTCGGCTCAATAATAACAGCCTCTATTTATCGTTTGTTTGATGTTCCTTTGCCTATTATTTTGGGTATTTTTTCTGGTGCGGTCACTAATACCCCCTCTTTGGGCGCAGGGCAACAAATACTGACAGATTTGCAAGTTGACCCGACCTCTGTAGGACAAATGGGAATGGGTTATGCAATGGCTTACCCTATGGGGATTTGTGGCATTTTACTCGTTATGTGGCTTCTTCGTGTCTTCTTTAAAATCAATATTGATGAAGAAGCAAAAGCCTTTAGTAATCAACAAAATAGTACTAAAGATACACTACATACCATTAATATTGCTATTAAAAATCCCAATTTAGATGGCCTATTAATGCAAGACATTCCTTTACTCAATGAAGATGCCCTCGTCTGCTCACGTTTAAAACGAGGAGACAACATTATGGTACCTATGCCATCAACAATTATTCAATTAGGGGACTTACTGCATATTGTTGGTTCAAAAGAAGATCTCAATAAAGTACGTCTTATATTAGGAGAAGAGGTCGATGCGTCACTTTCAACGTCAACAAATTTACTGCAATCTGTGCGGATCGTTGTCACTAACGATTCAGTATTAAGCAAGCGTTTAAAAGATCTTGATCTTAAAAGAAAATACGATGTCGTAGTCACTCGATTAAATCGTGCAGGTATCGAACTTATACCAAGTCATAACAGTATGTTGCAGTTCGGGGATATTCTTAATGTTGTTGGTCGCCCCGAATCTATTGAAGCGATTACTGTCTTGTTAGGTAATGCTCGCCAAAAATTAGAACAAGTTCAAATGCTACCCGTTTTTATTGGTATTGGATTAGGGGTTTTACTTGGCTCTATTCCTATTTTTATTCCCGGTATTCCTGTGGCACTTAAATTGGGATTAGCTGGTGGTCCGCTTGTTGTTGCCTTAATTTTAGGGCGTATTGGGACATTTGGTAAGCTCTATTGGTTTATGCCCCCAAGCGCAAACTTAGCATTAAGAGAATTGGGCATTGTCATGTTTCTTGCTGTGGTAGGACTAAACTCTGGCGGTGAATTTGTCGAAACCTTAATTTATGGTCAAGGACTGAGTTGGATTGGCTATGGTATTCTTATTACGCTATTACCGTTATTGATTGTAGGTGTCATCGCCAGAGTCTTCTTTAAACTTAATTATTTAAGTCTTTGTGGTATGTTAGCAGGCTCAATGACTGATCCTCCTGCATTGGCCTTTGCAAACTCAATTCACAGCTCAAGTGGGGCTGCGGCTCTTTCTTATGCCACCGTTTATCCTTTAGCGATGTTTTTACGCATAATAACACCACAATTAATGGCACTTATAATCTGGACTTTGTAGCAAAAATAATAAATATATTAATCAGTTGAACTAAATATGTTACTAAAATCCACATTTTGCTTAGCAGAGGGATAATTAAGGCTATGAATGGCTCTTATTTAAGCCATAGATTTTATAAATGTCTGTTTTAATAGTTCTCGTGCTAAGAAATTTAGATTGAGACGGATTGCTAACGTTTTAGTAATCAATTTCTTTCCGTCAAACTTATGCTCAAAAGTCCTCGTTATTGTCTTTGCCCCTTCTTCTCGCTGAAGGGGCATTTTTATTAGATATTCACTGGCTGATAGATGTTCTCGATTTCTTCAGCCAGAATTTTTATTCCTTTCTCTATCAATTCAGGCTCAGGCACGTAATTCATACGCATACATTGATGAGCATGCTCCCATGAATCCTCTAACCCCGGGAAAAAGTAATGCCCAGGCACCATTAACACACCACGTTTTTTCAAACGACGATAAAGCTCTTCACAAGAAACAGGCAAATCTTTAAACCAAAGCCACAAAAAGATAGCACCTTCAGGTTTATGAATGAGACAACGATCCTCAGGTAGATAACGACGGATAATATCAATCGTTTCCAGTACACGCTGATGATAGAAAGGCCCAATTACCTCTTGAGATAATCGCATTAAATCATCACGTTTTAGCATTTCTAATGCCATTGCAGGACCAATGCCACCAGGTGCAAGACTAATAATGCCATTCACATTTGTGATAGCCGAAATTAGCTCTTCATTAGCAATGATAATGCCACAACGTGTGCCAGGTAAGCCTAACTTAGACAAGCTCATACAAAGAATAGTGTTGTCATTCCAACGAGGTGTGGCTTGGGTAAAAATAATACCCGGAAAAGGAACGCCATAAGCATTATCTATAATCAGAGGAATATTATGTCGCTTGGATAAAGCCTCTAGCTTCTCCACTTCGTCATCAGTAATAACATTCCCCGTTGGATTTGTTGGCCTTGAAACACAAATAGCCGCAATATCATCTCTGATCTCAAGATGAGCGAAATCAACATGGTATTTGAATTGGCCATTAGGTAACATTTCTATAGTTGGCTTATTTGCAACAAACAGATCTTCTTCTAATCCTGAATCTGCGTAACCAATATATTCAGGGGCAATTGGAAAAAGAATTTTACGTTTTTTCCCCTCTTTGGTTGTGCCACCTAATAAATTGAACAAATAGAAAAAAGCACTTTGACTACCATTGGTTAATGCAATATTTTTCGCTGATATATTCCAACCCAGTTTCTCTTTTAAACATGCCGCCAACGCTTGTAACGTCGCATCTTTGCCTTGCGGGCCATCATAGTTACAAACGGCATCACTTAACGTGCCATTTTCTGTCATCTCTTTAAGTAACTGGCGAAAATAGTTATCCATTTCAGGAATATGAGCTGGATTTCCTCCCCCTAACATCACAGCACCGGGTGTACGGATCCCTTCATTTAAATCTTGCATCAAGCGAGCAATGCCTGAATGCTGAGCAAACTTTTGCCCAAATTGTGATAGTTGAGTCATCTTTGCAGGTATCTTCTATGTTGCTTTCTCGTTAAGAAATACCATACCGCGAGCTTTAATCTGCATCAATAGTTATAATAGAAATGATAAAATAGGAATATTAATACAGATTTAAATATTGAAATATAAAACCAATAACTTCTTAAGTTAAAGATAACTCAACCCACATTTTACTTTTTATTGGTGTTTTCACTCTCTTCTTGACGACAAAAACAAGAGAGAATATGGTCATTTACCATACCTACGGCTTGCATAAAAGCGTAACAAGTGGTTGTACCAACAAATTTAAAACCTTTTTTCTTTAACGTTTTTGCCATCTTATCTGAGATTTCAGTGGATGCAGGTACTTGAGATATATCATCCCACTGATTAACAATTGGTTTATTATCAACAAATTGCCAAATAAACTGACTAAAATCTTCACCTTGTTCTTCCATTGTCATAAAAATACGCGCGTTATTAATAATGGCGTTAATTTTTCCTCGATGGCGAATAATCGCGGGATCTTGTAATAGTGCGTCAACATCGTTCTCAGTCATTTTGGCAATTTTTTCAGGTGAAAAGCCCAAAAAACAGTGGCGATAACCTGCTCTTTTTTTGAGTACAGTATACCAAGACAACCCAGCTTGTTGACCTTCAAGGCAAATCATTTCAAAAAGCTTGTATTTATCTCGTTCAGGTTTCCCCCACTCATCGTCATGATATGCTAAATAATCAGGATCATGGGTTACCCAGTCGCAACGCTGTTTGCTCATTCTCTCATTCCTTGTTATCAATAACTTTCAATAGCACCACTTATATACTGTATAAATATACATGTAAATAGATGAAAAAAAATTCAATCTATTTCTTTGAGCATAGTCATAAAGTCAATTAGAGGATTATTTTTTTGATCGAGGGAAAATTGCCCGCATTCCTTGCTGTATATCTTTCGTCTAGAAGGTATACTGAAACCTTTCTTTTTATTCTATGTATCGCCATGCGGATATAACATGCAAAAGTTTGATACCAAAACCTTTCAAGGTCTTATCCTGACACTACAGGATTACTGGGCTCGCCAGGGCTGTACCATTGTCCAACCATTAGATATGGAAGTGGGTGCAGGTACATCACACCCAATGACTTGTTTACGAGCATTAGGGCCAGAACCTATTGCGGCGGCTTATGTACAACCTTCACGTCGCCCAACTGACGGACGCTACGGTGAAAACCCTAACCGTTTACAGCACTATTACCAATTCCAAGTTATCATTAAGCCATCACCTGATAACATTCAAGAACTGTATCTTGGCTCATTAAGAGAGTTAGGTTTAGACCCAACAATCCATGATATTCGTTTTGTGGAAGATAACTGGGAAAACCCAACATTAGGTGCTTGGGGCTTAGGCTGGGAAGTTTGGCTCAACGGCATGGAAGTGACGCAATTTACCTACTTCCAACAAGTGGGTGGATTAGAGTGTAAACCGGTTACGGGCGAAATTACTTACGGCTTAGAGCGTCTTGCCATGTATATTCAAGGCGTAGACAGCGTCTATGATTTAGTTTGGTGTGATGGCCCATTGGGTAAAACCACTTACGGCGATATCTATCATCAAAATGAAGTGGAGCAATCAACCTATAACTTTGAATATGCTGATGTCGACTTCTTATTCTCTTGCTTTGAACAATATGAAAAAGAAGCTCGCGAGTTGTTAGAGTTAGAAAAACCTCTGCCTTTACCTGCCTATGAACGTATCTTAAAAGCAGGACACACCTTTAATCTATTGGATGCACGTAAAGCGATTTCAGTGACAGAACGTCAACGTTATATTTTACGTATCCGTACTTTAACCAAAGCAGTTGCTGAAGCATATTATGCTTCTCGCGAAGCGCTTGGTTTCCCTATGTGTAAAAAGTAAGAGGCTATCATGACAACTGAGACTTTCCTCGTGGAAATCGGCACGGAAGAATTACCGCCGAAAGCGCTTCGTTCTTTAGCTGAATCTTTTGCTGCTAATTTTACTGCAGAGCTGGACAATGCCAATATCACTCATGGTGATGTATCTTGGTTTGCAGCACCTCGCCGTTTAGCCATTAAAGTCGCTAATATGGCGAAATCACAAGCAGATAGAACCATTGAAAAACGTGGTCCTGCAATTGCTCAAGCCTTTGACGCTGAAGGTAAACCAACCAAAGCAGCTGAAGGTTGGGCAAGAGGTAATGGCATTACTGTTGACCAAGCAGAACGCTTGTCAACAGATAAAGGCGAATGGTTATTTTATCGTGCAGAAGTAAAAGGTGAAGCAGTTAACCAATTGCTGATTGGCATGGTAAGCACTGCATTATCAAAATTACCAATTCCAAAATTAATGCGCTGGGGTGATAAAGATACTCACTTTGTACGTCCTGTTCATACTGTCACCTTATTATTAGGTGATACTGTTATTGATGGTGAAATTTTAGGTATCCAAAGCGATCGCGTTATTCGTGGTCACCGCTTTATGGGGGAAGCCGAATTTACGATTGATAATGCAGATCAGTATCCTGAAATTCTTTATGAGCGCGGAAAAGTTATCGCTGATTACGAAACTCGTAAATCCATTATTCTTCATGATGCTCGTCTTGCCGCTGAAAAACTGGGCGGTATCGCAGATTTAAGCGATAGCTTAGTGGAAGAAGTCACTTCATTGGTTGAATGGCCAGTTGTGTTAACAGCAAAATTTGAGGAAAAATTCCTTGCCGTTCCTGCTGAGGCACTGGTTTACACCATGAAAGGTGACCAAAAATACTTCCCTGTTTATGATAAACAAGGTGGATTATTACCTAACTTTATTTTCGTCACTAACATTGAATCATCTGATCCACAGCAGATCATTAGTGGTAACGAAAAAGTCGTACGTCCTCGCTTAGCTGATGCAGAGTTCTTCTTTAAAACTGACCGAAAACAACGTTTAGAAGATAACTTACCACGTCTTGAAACCGTATTATTCCAAAAAGACTTAGGTACACTGCGTGATAAAACCGACCGTATTCAAGCATTAGCTGGCTTTATTGCAGATAAAATGGGTGCTGATGTTAATAAAGCAACCCGTGCGGGTTTACTGTCAAAATGTGACTTAATGACCAATATGGTGTTCGAGTTCACGGATACCCAAGGTGTTATGGGTATGCATTATGCACGTCATGATGGTGAAGCCGAAGACGTTGCTGTTGCACTGAAAGAACAATATCAGCCTCGTTTTGCCGGTGATGAACTCCCTTCTAATCCTGTTGCTAGCGCCCTCGCTATCGCAGAGAAGATGGACACCCTTGCAGGTATTTTCGGCATCGGTCAACATCCAAAAGGGGATAAAGATCCGTTTGCTTTACGTCGTGCATCACTGGGTGTCTTACGCATTATCGTTGAGCAAGATTTACCGTTGGATATTGAAGAGCTGACGCAAGAAGCGGTTCGCCTTTACGGTGATAAACTGACGAACAAAAATGTCGTCAGTGATGTGGTTGAATTTATGTTAGGCCGTTTCCGTTCTTGGTATCAAGAATTGGGTTACAGCATTGATACTATTCAAGCTGTATTAGCTCGTCGCCCAACACAACCAGCTGACTTCAATGCTCGCGTTAAAGCGGTAACTTATTTCCGTACATTAGAAGAAGCCTCCGCATTAGCAGAAGCAAATAAGCGGGTTTCTAATATCTTAGCGAAATCTGCTAACGTAAAACTGAATGACACTGTTTTAGCTTCCGTCTTAAAAGCACCAGAAGAAGTTCAATTAGCGGCTAATCTTTCTGTATTACAAGATAAACTGGCACCATTATTTGCCGAGCGCAAATACCAAGAAGCATTAGTTGAACTGGCTTCATTACGTGATGTGGTCAATAACTTTTTTGATAAAGTTATGGTAATGGATGAAGACGAAGCGGTTCGTATCAACCGTTTAACCATGTTAAGCCAATTACGTGAACTGTTCTTAAAAGTCGCAGATATTTCTGTTTTACAATAAGTTGTAAACCTCAAAAAACACAAACCGGCATTGCTTTCACAATGCCGGTTTTTTATTAAATGAGAAGATATCTTCTCAATATATTATGACACTTTACAACCCTGTCTCGACTGTAAATATCTGGCGATAACCATCAACATCGCGCATAAATGCAATATATTGGTCATCCGGAGAGAATACAACGGCATCACTACTTGGTGCTTGTGCTGTTTTTTCTGTTAATCGCGTTAGTTCACCCGTTTTTGCATTACATAACATCACGCTGTTATCGCAAATAAAAGTGAGATATTGTCCATTACTATTCCATGTAAAGGCTGACTGAATATCCCAATCCTGCGAGGTGATCTGTTTTATTTCTTTCGTACTTGGCGAAACGGTATATAACTGTACAACACCATTACCCTCTTTCATTAAGAAAGCAATCGCATCACCTTGAGGTGAACTTCTTAACCAATGACGAGGCTGATTTAAAACACCCGCATATTTTCTATTTGCTGTGTTTGTTAGACGGACTTGGTGAATACCTTTAGCAACAGCTGGCATTGTTGTGTCGGTTCCTGCCAGTGGTTTATCACCTTCAATGCTGAAAGCATGATTATCATCCGGTAAATCCACTAAGAAAATATCAGAAACTTTTTCGCCATCTTCACTCACCGTATCGCCAATAAAAGCGATCGCCCAACGCTGTTGTGAACCATCAACTTTAGTGTAGCCTTGTGTTCCAATCCAGCACTCTTCATAAGCTTTATTAATTTCGTCACTTCCCTTTTTCGGATGAGCAACAGTTTGACTTATCACAGTGCAAAAATATTCACCGTCATATTCACGCGGGTGTTTTTTAGCAACATTAACTGCTTTTAATGGTACCGCGACAGCGACATTACGTTGATCATATTCGCAACCCAGTTCATGCATAATATGGTCATTATAAGTAAAGCTTAATCGTGAACCATCAGGGCTAAATACATGAACATGCGTACCACCCCGTAATGCCCCTGCTTGATAAGGGGGAGTCAAAGAGCATGCATCGATATTAAAAGCACGATTTTGCTCTGATTCATTCACAATCACACCGCGACGGTGATGAAAATCATAATGCCATTCATCGTCTGGGTTTTCAGGGCCATGAATGAAGGCATAACGTACAGGCTCTATTGGACATACAGTAGCAACACCAACGTGTGCCCCTTGCATGGCTGTGTAAATTATCTGTTGCTGTTTTGTTTTCACATGAATTTTTTCTATGGTTAGACCTGTAAAAGATCCTCCATTGGGACGTACATCATAGACTAACCACTGGCTATCTGGCGTCCAAACATTTATATTAGTTAACTGATGATGACGGCGATCGAATGTAATCTGGTGTTCCTGAAAAGACATATTTATCCTTATCGGGAAATAAATTTCCACATTATAAAAACTAATTAATTTTACCTGGCACTAAAAAAATTCAGTCGAGACTTTTTCGCAAGGTAATTACTCTATCCTCACTAAATAGTCAGAAAATTAAAAAATCATGTTACTTAGTGTTCTCTATATTATTGGTATTACTGCAGAAGCCATGACCGGTGCGCTTGCTGCTGGTCGTCGTAAAATGGATGTTTTTGGCGTCATTATTATTGCCTCTGCAACCGCCATTGGTGGAGGCTCTGTCAGAGATATTCTCCTCGGCCATTACCCACTAGGTTGGGTTAAGCATCCTGAATATATTGTCACTGTTGCATGTGCTGCTGTTATCACCATGTGGGTTGCTCCCATGATGAAACATCTACAGCGACTCTTTCTTATCCTAGATGCCATTGGTCTCATGGTTTTCTCTATTATCGGCGCACAAATTGCACTCGATATGGAGTATGGCCCAATTATTGCTGCGATTGCCGCGGTGATTACAGGTGCTTTTGGTGGTGTATTAAGGGATATGCTTTGTAATACCATTCCTCTGGTTTTCCAAAAAGAAATTTATGCCGGTATCGCTTTTGGCGCCGCATGGCTTTATATGGGATTACTGTTTTATACACCATTACCAAGAGACGTCATTATCATCATTACCCTTATTGCAGGATTGACGGCTCGACTTCTCGCTATTCGTTATAAATTGGGCTTACCTGTCTTTAATTACGAGAATCAAGATTAACGAATCGCTGTTTTAACAACAGCGGTTATTTTTGATTCTGTGGGGTATCTCAAAATATAATCTCTTTTCGCTATTGTGATAAAAGGTAATTCCTATCACTGCACCCTTAATTATATGTTAATATTGACATAGTTTAATTTTTCTCTTGTTTTCCCAATTAAAAAAGAGAATACAATAAGAAAAAAATAGCCCTCTATTAAACATGGGCACTGTATGTCATTCATTGTATGTGTATACTATATGGGGGATTTGCTCCCTAAACTTGTATTTATACTTAATTCTCCAGTCAAATTCAGAAAGTCATCATGATCCAAGGAACTCTTTATATTGTTTCCGCTCCAAGCGGTGCGGGTAAATCAAGTCTTATTCAAGCGCTGTTAAAAACACAGCCTTTATATGACACGCAGGTTTCCGTCTCCCATACGACTCGCCCTATGCGACCGGGAGAAAGCCATGGTGAACATTACTTCTTTGTTACTGAAGAAGAATTCAAAAACATGATAGATAGCGGGGATTTCCTCGAACATGCTTGTGTTTTTGGTAACTACTACGGTACATCCGGCAAAGTCATCAAAGAAATCTTAGCCAGTGGCGTTGATGTCTTTTTAGATATTGATTGGCAAGGTGCGCAACAAGTGCGTAAAGCGATGCCTGAAGCTCGCAGTATTTTTATTCTGCCACCGTCAAAAGAAGAGCTTTATCGCCGACTTCGAGGACGTGGGCAAGATAGCGAAGAAGTGATTACAAAACGTATGTCACAAGCTGTATCGGAAATGGAACATTTTAATGAGTATGATTATTTGCTGATTAATGATGATTTCAATACTGCGCTTGCTGATTTACAATCAATTATTCGTTCCGAAAAATTACGCCTTGATCGTCAAACGCTACGACATGGTGATTTAATCAGCAAATTATTGGCAGACTGAGTTAACTTTCAGTATTATGCCCAGTCATTTCGTTAATGGTGGAGTAACACAAATATGGCACGCGTAACCGTTCAAGACGCTGTAGAAAAAATTGGTAACCGTTTTGACCTTGTTCTGGTCGCAGCACGTCGTGCGCGTCAGTTACAAGTTGGCGCTAAAGATCCTTTAGTTCCAGAAGAAAATGATAAAATGACTGTTGTCGCGCTACGTGAAATTGAAGAAGGCCTGATTAACGGTAAAATTCTTGATGCTCGTGAACGTCAAGAGCAGCAAGAGCAAGAAGCAGCAGAATTACAAGCTGTTTCAGCGATTGCGGAAGGTCGTCGTTAATCGTTTTATAAAATAGGGGTAGGTCTGCCTTGTACCTGTTTGAAAGCCTGAATCAAATCGTTCAAAAATACTTGCCATCAGAGCAAGTTGAACAACTTAAAAAAGCCTTTATCGTCGCCCGAAATGCCCACGAGGGACAAACTCGTTCAAGTGGTGAGCCTTATATTACTCACCCTGTTGCGGTTGCGTGTATTCTCGCAGATATGCGATTAGACCACCAAACGCTGATGGCGGCGTTGTTGCATGATGTTATCGAAGATACGCCTGCAACCTTTCAAGATATCGAAACTCTTTTTGGTAGTACAGTGGCCGATCTTGTTGAAGGTGTTTCTAAACTGGATAAATTAAAGTTTAGAGACAAAAAAGAGGCTCAGGCTGAAAACTTTCGTAAAATGATTATGGCGATGGTAAAAGATATCCGCGTCATTTTAATCAAACTGGCAGACCGAACTCACAATATGCGCACTCTGGGTTCATTGCGCCCAGATAAACGTCGCCGTATTGCTCGCGAAACACTCGAAATCTATAGCCCTCTGGCACATCGTTTAGGTATACATCATATCAAGACAGAGCTTGAAGAACTGGGTTTCGAGGCGCTACACCCTAATCGTTACCGAGTGATAAAAGAAGTCGTTAAGGCTGCTCGAGGTAACCGAAAAGAGATGATTAATAAAATCCTCTCTGAAATTGAAGGTCGCCTGACAGAAGCACATATCGAATGCAAAGTTAACGGTCGCGAAAAACACCTCTACTCTATCTATCGCAAAATGTTGCTAAAAGAGCAACGTTTTCACTCGATTATGGATATCTATGCCTTTCGCGTTATCGTGAAAGAAGTCGATACCTGTTATCGCGTATTAGGTCAAATGCACAGTCTTTATAAACCACGTCCGGGGCGAGTTAAAGACTATATTGCTATCCCTAAAGCTAACGGCTATCAATCTCTTCATACATCACTTATTGGCCCACATGGTGTGCCAGTTGAAGTGCAAATTCGCACTGAAGATATGGATCAAATGGCTGAAATGGGGGTTGCAGCACATTGGGCTTATAAAGAGCAAGGTGAACAACCGGGTACAACCGCACAAGTAAGAGCTCAACGCTGGATGCAAAGTCTACTTGAATTGCAACAAAGCGCAGGTAGCTCATTTGAATTTATCGAAAACGTAAAATCAGACCTTTTTCCTGATGAAATCTACGTTTTCACCCCAGAAGGTCGCATTGTTGAATTACCAACGGGGGCGACGCCTGTCGATTTTGCGTATGCTGTACACACTGATATTGGTCATGCGTGTGTGGGTGCAAGAGTTGATAGACAACCTTATCCACTTTCACAATCGCTACGCACAGGACAAACCGTTGAAATTATTACGGCTCCAGGTGCAAGACCGAATGCGGCTTGGCTAAACTTTGTCGTCAGTTCAAGAGCCCGCTCTAAAATTCGCCAACTACTGAAAAATTTAAAACGCGAAGACTCCATTAATTTAGGCCGCCGTTTATTGAATCATGCTCTAGGTGAGCATAAGCTCACTGATATTTCAGCCGAGAATATTGAGCGTGAATTGAAGCGAATGAAGCTTCATTCCATTGATGACTTAATGGCTGAGATTGGTTTAGGTAACACTATGAGTGTTGTTGTCGCGCGTAATTTATTAATTGATAGCCACAATCAAGATGATAACGCACAAACAAATGCAACTAATGATGAAACACCTAAACTGCCAATTAAAGGTGCCGATGGCGTATTGATCTCCTTTGCTAAATGTTGTCGTCCTATTCCAGGTGATCCTATCGTGGCACATATTAGCCCAGGAAAAGGCTTGGTTATTCACCATGAATCTTGTCGTAATATTCGTGGTTATCAGAAAGAGCCTGAAAAATTCATGCCTGTCGAATGGGATAAAGAGATCAACAGTGATTTCATTACTGAAATCAAAGTCGATATGATTAACCATCAAGGTGCATTAGCAAACTTAACCGCCGCAATCAATGATGCAAATTCAAGTATTCAAAGTATGAATACAGAAGAAAAAGATGGTCGTGTGTATTGTGCTTTTATTCGCTTAACTGCGAAAGACAGAATTCAATTAGCCAATATCATGCGTAAACTTCGCATCATGCCTGATGTTCTGCGCGTTAGCCGCAATAAAAACTAATCATGAATTCAATTCGATATGCCCGCATCTGCCAAATGATGGCAATGCGGCAACCCGACCTGACAGTTTGCCTTGAAGAAGTGCATAAATCCCATAATGTGGCAGCAGTCATAAGAACAGCTGATGCCGTGGGTATTCCTAAAATTCATGCTATTTGGCCTGAAGAAAAAATGCGAATGCTCATCTCCCCCGCAGCAGGAAGTAACAGTTGGGTAAATGTCGAAACGCACCCTTCAATCACTGATGCCGTGAATGTCTTTCGTACTCAAGGTATGCAAGTTCTTGCGACACATCTCTCAGATAAAGCTGTCGATTTCCGCGAGATTGATTACACTCGCCCAACTTGTATTATTATGGGACAGGAAAAAACAGGTATCTCACAAGATGCTATCGCACTTGCCGATCAAGATATCATTGTTCCTATGATGGGTATGGTGCAATCACTGAATGTTTCGGTTGCCAGTGCTTTAATTTTGTATGAAGCACAACGACAACGCCAGGCCGCGGGTATGTATAATCGAACAGAGAGCGCCCTGACAAAAGAACAACAACAAATTCTGCTATTTGAAGGTGGATACCCAGTATTGGCTGAAGTTTCTCGCCGAAAAGGCCTGCCTCGCCCATACATTAATGATCGTGGTGAAATAGAAGCACCTGACTCATGGTGGGCTGAAATGCAAATGACACAAAAACAACTTAGGAAATTAAAAAAGACGGAGTATTGATCCCATGAAAGGAAAACTGCTTGATGCAATCCCCTTAACCACTCTTCACGGCGTAGGTGCAAGTCAGGCAGACAAGCTGGCAAAAATAGGGCTTGTGACTATTGAGGATTTATTACTCCACCTTCCTTTGCGTTATGAAGATCAAACACATTTATATGCCATTAGTGATCTCCTTCCCGGTATTCCTGCGACTGTTTCAGGTGAAATCTTAAGAACCGAGGTCAGTTTTGGCCGACGAAAAATGATGACCTGCCAAATTTCTGATGGCTCAGGAATTTTAACGCTCCGATTTTTTAACTTTACGGCGGCGATGAAAAATAACCTTGCTCAAGGTAAACAAGTCACGGCCTATGGCGAGGTTAAACGTGGAAGTAGAGGCCCTGAAATTATTCATCCTGAATATAAAATTAAAGTGGCTGGTGCTGAAGTTAAACTGCAAGAAACTCTCACTCCCATCTATTCAACGACAGAAGGCTTACGCCAAACATCATTACGTAAATTAATAGAGCAAGCATTAGAATTACTTGATACCTGTGCTATTAACGAATTATTACCTGAGCAATTTATTCATGGTTTACCCCCGCTAGCCACAGCATTACGTACTTTACATAATCCGCCTCCTGATATCGCTTTTGCTGAACTTGAGAAAGGACAGCATCCTGCGCAAAAAAGGCTAATTATTGAAGAATTGCTAGCTCACAATCTAGGTATGCTCAATGCAAGAGCTGGTGCACAATCTTATCGTGCAGAGCCATTGTTTATGCCATATACATCAACATTACGTCAGCAATTTCTCGCCTCTCTCCCCTTTACCCCGACTAATGCACAACAACGTGTCGTCAATGAGATAGAAACAGATTTAGAAAAAGACTATCCAATGATGCGATTGATCCAAGGAGATGTAGGCTCAGGTAAAACGCTAGTTGCCGCATTAAGTGCGTTACGTGCTATTGCTAATGGTAAGCAAGTGGCTTTAATGGCACCAACAGAATTGTTAGCAGAGCAACATGCATTAACCTTTAGAAAATGGTTTGAGCCTTTTGGTATCCAAGTAGGTTGGCTAGCAGGAAAACAGAAAGGGAAAGCCCGCGAAACACAGCAAAATGCCATTGCGAATGGTGAAGTATCGATCATTATTGGAACACATGCGATTTTCCAAGAACAAGTTAAATTTCACTCTCTAGCCTTAGTGATTATTGATGAACAACACCGTTTTGGAGTACACCAACGTCTCGCTTTATGGAAAAAAGGTGAAGAGCAAGGCTTTCATCCTCACCAATTAGTAATGACAGCAACCCCGATCCCACGTACCTTAGCGATGACCGCTTATGCCGATATGGATACGTCTATCATCGACGAATTACCGCCGGGGCGTACGCCTGTTACTACTGTCGCTATCCCTGATACTCGCCGTAATGACATTATTGAACGCATCAGACTGGCTTGCACAGAAGAGAATCGACAAGCCTATTGGGTATGCACCCTAATTGAAGATTCTGAAGTGCTTGAAGCGCAAGCAGCCCAAGTTATCTATGATGAACTAACAATAGCACTCCCTGAAATCAAAGTAGGATTGGTACATGGGCGAATGAAGCCCACAGAGAAACAAGCTGTAATGGCGGCATTTAAAGAAAATGAATTACACCTCCTCGTTGCAACAACTGTTATTGAAGTTGGTGTCGATGTACCTAACGCCAGTTTGATGATTATTGATAACCCTGAAAGATTAGGTCTTGCGCAATTACATCAACTACGTGGTCGTGTTGGCCGTGGTGCGATTGCCTCTCATTGTGTTTTACTTTATAAAACCCCCTTAACGCAGACCGCTCGTTTACGATTACAGGTATTAAGAGACAGCAATGATGGCTTTGTCATTGCCCAAAAAGATCTCGAAATTCGTGGCCCTGGTGAGCTTCTAGGTACTAAGCAAACAGGTAATGTACAATTTAAAGTGGCTGATTTATTACGCGATCAGGGACTCATTCCTGAAGTACAACGTATTGCACGTTACCTACATGAACATTACCCTAAGCATTCACAAGCCTTAATCGAACGCTGGTTACCGACTAAAACACAGTATAGCCAAGCATAAGATCATTCTTTGCATCGCCTTAACATGCCGTTAAACTCGATTCAGCGTGATATTGAAATAGAACATCCCATAAAAAAACACCCCAATGCTGAAAACCAACAATGGGGTGCTATTTAATACAGAGATACTTCTTCAGTGATAACGGTAAAACTATCCTGCTATAGGTGTAAAGAATGGCAATAGTAGATACAGCTTGATCACTATTGCATTCACAATATCAATAAAGAACGCACCAACCATTGGTACGACTAAGAACGCTAGATGAGAAGGCCCAAAACGATCCGTAACGGCTTGCATATTGGCAATTGCCGTTGGTGTTGCCCCTAAACCAAAACCACAGTGACCCGCAGCTAAAACCGCCGCATCGTAATTTTTACCCATTACTCGGAATGTCACAAAAATAGCGTATAGCGCCATGACACCCGCTTGAACGCCAAGGATAACCAACATAGGTATCGCCAGAGATGCAAGCTCCCATAATTTCAAGCTCATTAATGCCATCGCTAAGAATAACGATAAACTTACGTTACCTAAAACGGACACAGCTCTATCAAAAACACGATAGAAACCAAGCATTGACAGGCTATTACTTAAAATAACGCCGATAAACAGGACACACACAAAGGTCGGTAATGAGAATGCAGTACCTTCTAATAATTGAGAAAGGAATGTACCCGCCATTAAACAAATCGCGATCATCGCAATGGTTTCTAACAAGACCATTGACGTGATCATTCTGCCTGTAGTGGGTTTCTCAAACGCTGTTGGCATTTCATGGTCGTCAGCGCCTAATCCTGGCGTTGGAATATTTTTGATTAAGTAGCGCGCAACAGGGCCACCAATCAATCCTCCCAAAACTAAACCAAAGGTTGCACACGCCATCGCTACTTCAGATGCACTCATGAAGCCATAGTTTTCAACAAACGTTTTACCCCAAGCCGCTCCTGTACCATGACCACCCGATAATGTAATCGAGCCTGCAAGTAATCCCATTAATGGATCAAGACCTAACATTTTTGCTAGCGCGATACCAACGGTATTTTGTACTAACAACAACCCAACAACGACAAAGACGAAAATAAAAAGCGCTTTTCCTCCGGCCTTTAAGCTCGCGAGATTTGCGTTTAACCCGATTGTTGCAAAGAAGGCTAGCATTAATGGATCTTTAAGTGACAGATCAAAACTGACTTCCCAATCCATAAAAGATTTAAATGCTAATAAAAGAACTGCAACAAGTAGCCCACCTGCAACAGGTTCTGGGATCGTATACCGTTCTAAAAAAGGAACAGATTTCACTAACTTACGTCCGATCAAGAGAACCAAAGTGGCCGCAACCAGCGTGCCATAAACATCAAGATGATACATTTATGTACCCCGTCTTATTTGTTAATTTTATATAAAAATACTACGACGCTAAGTTCATCCATAAACAACGCCAAAAGCAGGTATCCCCGATTAGAAAAAAAAACGGAGACAAACACAAGTTAAAACATATAAAAATGTGAGCGCCTCTTATGCATTTTGATAACATCATTTTCACGCAAACGATTGCTTTTGTGGCGCAGATCATTAAAATACCGTTTTTGTCGAATAAGAAATTCACACCATGGTTACTTCAGAAAATCAAAAATTGCCTAAAGATAGTGATGTTTCAGTTAAAAAAAATAGCGAGCTTCTTTTTGCTTTAGAAGAAAAACCGCCATTAGCTCAAACGCTTTTTGCCGCATGTCAGCACCTTTTAGCCATGTTTGTCGCAGTTATTACTCCCGCAATTTTAATTTGCCAAGCATTAGGACTACCGGCACACGATACCCAACGCATTATTAGTATGTCTTTATTTGCATCAGGTATTGCCTCTTTAATACAAATTCGTGCGTGGGGGCCAATTGGTTCAGGATTATTATCGATCCAAGGAACTAGTTTTAACTTTGTTGCGCCTTTAATCATGGGGGGCTTAGCTCTTAAAAATGGCGGTGCCGATATTCCAACAATGATGGCAGCCCTTTTTGGAACCTTAATGATCGCCTCATTAACAGAAATCGTCCTTTCACGCGTACTTCACCTAGCAAGACGTATCATTACGCCTTTAGTTTCAGGTGTAGTCGTGATGATTATTGGTCTATCATTAATTCAAGTCGGATTAACGTCTATAGGTGGCGGTTATGCTGCTATCGAAAATAATACTTTTGGCTCACCACAGAACTTATTGTTAGCAGGCTCTGTACTTATCGTCATTATTTTACTAAACCGACAAAAAAACCCTTATTTACGCGTTGCCTCTTTAGTTATTGCAATGGCAGTGGGTTATGTTCTTGCTTGGGCTTTAGATATGTTACCCACACCCGCAGAACATCAAGAAACACCGCTGATCACGATCCCTGAGCCATTTTATTATGGCCTATCATTTGATTGGAATTTACTTATTCCTTTAATGCTGGTGTTTATGATCACTTCGCTAGAAACCATTGGTGATATCACGGCAACTTCTGATGTTTCAGAGCAGCCCGTCAGTGGTCCCTTATATATGAAGCGCATCAAAGGGGGTGTATTAGCTAATGGAATTAACTCCATGGTTTCAGCATTTTTCAATACCTTCCCAAACTCTTGCTTTGGTCAAAATAATGGTGTAATTCAATTAACAGGCGTTGCTAGTCGTTATGTAGGTTATGTTGTAGCAGCAATGCTTGTTATTTTAGGCTTATTTCCATTCGTTGCGGAATTTGTGCAACGAATTCCTGAGCCTGTATTGGGTGGGGCAACATTAGTCATGTTCGGTACGATTGCCGCATCTGGTGTACGTATCGTTTCTAAAGAAGCATTAAATCGCCGAGCAATTATGATCCTTGCGATTTCACTTGCTGTGGGATTAGGCGTTTCACAACAACCTCAAATATTACAGTTTGCACCTGATTGGTTAAAAACTTTACTCTCATCAGGTATTGCCGCGGGTGGTTTAACAGCCATTATTTTAAATCTGATTTTTCCACCAGAAAAATAATTAGAAAATCAGTCTATAAAGCGTTATTTCTCCGATTAAGAAATAACGCTTTATCTTCAAATTCAAAGTGATGGGTGTTTTTATACAAGCATTTTCCTTTCTGTTGCAGTAATTAATACTTATGATTTAACTGATGATAAAAGGAAAAGAGATGCCAACCTCATTCAATATTGTCAACAATAAAGCTCTGCAATTTCTCAAAACACATCCTTCTACTGCAAATTACCATATAAAAACGCTTGGTCAGTTTTTTACTTATCTTAAAGATTCCATTCTTTCATTATTTAACACCAACCATAAATTTGCATATTTAGGTAATAAATCAGTCGCTGAATTTAATCTAGAACATATGCAAAAAGATCTAAATACTTTTTTGGCGAATCCACACTTAAACCAGCCCCAAAACAAAGACAAATCGGATGCTCTTCAATATTCATTTGATTACTTACAAAACCAGATTCGCATCACACCTAATTTTTATGATATTTATCGTTCAGGAAGTCTAGAACCTAATGAATTGATTTCCCAATTAATTAATTACAATAATAAATTAAAAAACAAGGATCTAAATAATACAGAAAAACAGTATTTTCAAACGACGATAAATATATTAGAAGAAGTAAGAAACCAATTAGATAAATTTCCAAACTCACAGAATTTGATAAACAAAATATCTTATCTCATTAATAAGTAGGTTAAGACTCTTTGATTTATTAGATGAAAGCTTGAGCATCGCTCAGTTTTCAGGCATAACTGTATAATGTTTTGATGGAGTATAAAACTACGGGAGAAGGGTTATGCGCTGGTTGATGAAAAGTTTGGTATCTCTGATACTTATCGTGATTTTATTTATTATTATAATTTATGCTTTCATCCAAACTCAGTGGGGCGCACAAAAAACAAGCGAATGGCTAACACAATATACTGACTATGATATTCGCTTCTCCGGCATTGAGCATGACCTTGCGCAACCAGAACAAATTATTGTTTATGACCTTTTCGTTAATCCTAAACAAGACAAAACAACCGTATCTGCAAAATCAGCGCAAATTCGATTTGATTGGCAATTTTTTACCGCGCCTTCTCACCTTCAAAAAATCACATTAGAAAATGGCAATATTGAATTTACTAATAAAACCACTTCGATGCCGTTAAGTGCTGATATTCTGCAATTTAAAAATATGGCGTTAAACGGTACTCAAACCAATTTTTCTTTTGAAGCCCAAAAAGTCACTGGTGGTATTACGCCTTGGGTACCAACCTCAACAGATTTTATTGGCGCTGGTCATTTCCAATTTTCTATTGCTAATGGCATGATAAATAATAATGAATTCAGTAACTTTATCATTTCTGGTCAATATCAACCCAATCATATTCAAATAGAAAAATTGGGAACGCGTTTACTCAATGGTTCACTATCATTAAGTGGTCAGTATCAAGATAATCAATGGAAACTTGATGACGTCTATATGAACGGCTTACGCTGGCAATCGTCTCAAACCTTCAGTGATTTAATGCAATCAATTTCTGAATATCCTCGTATTAGCATAAGAGCACTTAATATTGTTGATTTTACGGCAGAAGGAAAACAATGGGCTGTGAGTGGCTTTGATGGGCAATTCTCTCAATTTAACTGGGGTAAAAACCTTGCATTCACAACAGGTGAACTCAACGCAAATGACATTGTTTTTCAAGATGAACATTTCACTGATCTTATCGCAAAACTGAATCAACAAAATAATCAGCTCAATCTCGATAACCTTAGTTTACGTTATGAAAAAGGCCTAATTAAACTTGCTGGTAATTGGAATAAAGACAATAAAACCATTTCTATTCACGAAGCGACGCTTTCAGGCCTTTTATATACCCTTCCTGAAAATTGGCTCGTTTTTCTAGCTAAACCAATTGACGACAGCTATGATATTAAAAATATAACTATCGAACAGTTATCCATAAACCAATCAATTTTAATTGATATCACACCAGAATTTCCTTTCCAATTCACAGGATTAACAGGAAAACTGCAAAATTTAATAATTGCAAAAGAAGGTGAATGGGGATTATGGCAAGGCTCAGCAAGATTAAATGCAGATAGTGGAACATTAAATCGTATTGAATTACGTCGCCCTGATTTAAACATTGTCACTCAGCAGGATAACGCAATTGTTGAGCAATATTCGGCCTTTATTGGTGATGGCATTGTGCGAGGCTCAGCGGGTTTAGTGCAATCTAGCCAACAACGCCAATTCTCACTGATTGCTAATGGACTGAATGTCCCATTATCAACACCATATACATTAGGTTTAAAAACAACCTACTCTGACGAAATAGGTCAATTTACACTAAAATTGAAAGGTGATTTACGTGCAAACTCCGTGGTATCAACACTTAATGGTACATTAACTGGAAGTAACGGTGAGCAACAAATACTCAACTCAGTAATACAAAACGGCGAAATAATTAATCACCTATAATCTTGATCTTTCGCAGGAGCACGGATTGCTCCCTTAATAAAAAGCGTTACAATGCGTCATTACCCTTTTCTTTATTGTGGAGTTTTCATGTCTGACGAAGATTTTTCCCCTGAAAAAATATCTTTAAATACGTTTCAACAATCTCCTTTAACTGCACTTGAAGATAACAGCACACTGCTTGTGTGTGATGACCACGAAACTCCATTGTTCTATTGCCTATCGAAAGAAGACTATGACACTTTAATTGAACGCGTTATGAATGCCGAACTTGCTGCGATTGTGCTTGAACGTCGTCAAAATAAATTAGATGAGTTGAATTTAGACTAGTATTATCGATGCATAAATAGAGCAAACAAAAAACACCCTTTCAGGTGTTTTTTTGTTTTTCTCGCATCTACAAAGATGAAATTAACGCTTTTTCTTTTTTCGGCCTGGCTGAACAAAGCGCTTACGTGCATTATTTTCTGATTCTTTGTTTTTTGTTTCAGGAATATAAATACCCAGCGCTTTTGCATTACTACTGATTTGTTTTTTCGGTTTATTCTGCTTAGCTTTTGGTGGTGCTTCAGACGTTGATTTCTCAATCGCTTCAAATAAAGTGATCAGTTCGTCATCGGTCAGATCACGCCATTCACCAACCGGTAATCCTGATAAACTCACATTCATAATACGAACGCGTTCAAGCTTAGTGACTTCATAACCAAAATATTCGCACATACGACGAATTTGGCGATTTAAACCTTGAACTAAGGTAATACGAAACACCATTGGCGCCTCTTTTTTCACCTTACATTTCTTCGTTTTTTGCCCCATGATAGGTACGCCAGCACCCATTCCATGAATAAATTCATCTGTAATCGGTTTATTTACTGTCACAAGGTACTCTTTTTCATGAGAGTTACCTGCACGTAAGATTTTATTGACTAAATCACCATGGTTAGTCAATAAAATTAGCCCTTGAGAATCTTTATCTAAGCGCCCAATAGGAAAAACTCGGGTACTGTGGTTAACATAGTCAACAATATTATCTTTTTCGCCATCATCTGTAGTACTCACAATACCCACAGGCTTATTCAGCGCGATTAAAACAAGCTCAGAGTTATCCTGTGCTTCAATTAATCGACCATTGACTTTGACTTCATCGCCAGCAAATACTTGTGAGCCAATACCGGCTCGTTTACCATTAATAAGGACAAGTCCTTGCTCAATATAACGGTCAGCTTCTCGACGTGAGCAGATCCCGCTTTCACTGATATATTTATTAAGACGAGTAGATAAATTGGTGTCCATGCTTCCCTCCGTAAACTGCGAAATATACATCAATTGGATAGCGATAGAAACTCTATAAAATAAGCATTAAAGCACAGTCTTTTATCTCTCTACCTGAATGTCAAAAAAACAATAGAAAAGGAGTATTAACTTATTAAAAAATTTATTTCAATAAGTTAATATCATGATATTTAGCACTGTTCTTTTTGTGAAGGTAACACAATATAAGTCCCGCTAAAGACAGCACCTACACCTTCATCACCACAAATATCAACGTCTAGTTTAATACGCGCTTTACTCCCTTTCGCTAATCGTCCTAAATCTCCACTCAAATTTTCCATATCAGCAACAGCGGCAGGACGTCCAGAAACAGGTTTTCGATAGCGAATATGAGCATCCACTAACACAATATCACCTTGTAATTTGTGCTCTTGCATTAATAACCAAATCAATCCCCAACCTGTTAAGGTAGCAAGTGAAAATTGACTACCTGCAAAAATAGTGTGATGAGGATTTTGATTTCCAGCTTCGGGAATAGTGGTATAAAAACGTGTTCCCGTGTATTGAGTAATACGTAATCCCATTTTTTCACTTAAAGGGATATGTTGGTGCCACTGTTTTTGTAATTCAGCACACCAGTCTGGTCGATGAAGAATATCATCTAAAGACTCAATACTTTTTTTCATAAAGAAGTGTTTAATGGGTGTGGTTTGTGGGCCTGTAACTAGACCACAGTTTTCATAACCTAACTTCTCAAAAAAGTTGACAGACTCTTCTCTTGCACTACACACTATCCGTTTTATACCTTCTTGACGAGCCAATGACTCTAATGCCATTGCAACAAGAGTTCCTAAGCCTTTACCTTGTGCATCTGTACGTACCGCCATAAAGCGGATAGCACCTTCATTATCCGCATTAATATAAAGTCGCCCAATTGCAACAGGTTGCCCGGTTTCATCGACAACCATTTGATGATGAGCAAGGGTATCATAACCGTCTTTTTCAGAGCCTTCAGGTTGATGTAGAGGTTTACGAAGCATTTCCCAGCGAAAAGCATAATAAGCATCGAATTCCGCCTCTGTTTTTGGGGTTCGTAAATGGTACATATCTGAGCTCCTCTTAACATCACTGACTATTTAACACTACACCTGTAACCAGAATGTGACAGGTCCGTCATTAGTCAGTGTGATTTGCATATCAGCAGCAAATTGGCCTGTTTGTGTTTCTAAACCTTGTTGCTGACATTGTTCAATAAAGTAGTGATAGAGATTTTTCGCTAATTCTGGAGAAGCACCATTCGAAAATCCTGGGCGCATACCTTTTTGTGTTTCTGCAGCAAGTGTAAATTGAGAAACAACGAGCAAACTTCCCCCAGCTTGTTTCACATTCAGGTTCATTTTGTCGTCTTCATCACTGAATATGCGATAACCACAGACTTTTTCACATAACCTTTTCGCTTTTTGTTCGTTATCGTCTTTCTCTACACCTAATAGAACTAATAAGCCTTGATTAATAGCGCCGACTGTTCCACCAGCAATATCCACTTTTGCTTGTGTTACTCGTTGAATTAACGCGATCATACTCTCTCCGAAATAAATCAATAAAAAAGGATAACAAATTCAATTCATTGTTATCCTTACGATAGCATTATTCTTCTACTGGGAGAGTAAAATCGTAATCTTTGAAATACTCGATAATGGTATTTTTATCAATTACGTGTACTGCATTCATGCCAACCGAAAGAGCGGCATCAACATTAATTTGTAGATCATCAAAAAAAACAGCATTTTGTGCTTCAACATCTTCAGATTCTAAAACATACTTAAAGAGTTCAGGATCTGGTTTTCTCATACCAAGATCTTGCGACAAATAGAGAAAGTCAGCAGAAGCCGCAATTTCAGGATAGTGTTCAGGCCAGTAATCTTGATGCAAGCGATTCGTATTTGATAACACCACAACCCGATGCCCTTGCTCTCTTAATTTATTCATTATATCAATGACTTCAGGTCGTACTGCGATAAAAATAGCCTGCCATCCTTCAGCGAATTGCTCAAAGCTTAAGCTCATGCCAAGTTCTGAGTTAATTTCTTCAGCAAATTCGATATCTGTAATATTACCGCGTTCATGTAATTTAAAAACTTCGCCTGCTGTAAAGTTCTTTTTTATGCTTGCAAGTGGAACACCGCTAAGCTTACTCCATACTGCGAATACTCGGTTAAAATCGATATCAATAATCACATTACCCATATCAAAGATATAAAGCATAAATCCTCTCCATAATAGAAAACTCATTTTACTTTAATCATAAATCGCTTTACTGAACAGGCTTAAACGTTAAAAAAGTACAATAATCACACTTAATTTTTAAGCAATCCCAAAAACCTGAATAATAGAGTAGGAAAAATGGTACTAAGCGTAGAAATATTTAAATATGAAATGGATTTAGGGAAACTTGAAGTGATTAGTACACTTAGTCATTATCTTTTTTTCGCATTAGATAAACTAAGCCACTTATTTTCAAGTGATAAAGAAGTTAGGTTTTTAGCTATCTAATTTAAGGACAATCACCGTCAATTTCAGTGCATCAATCAACATAAAATATACAGCAACCCACGAATAAACATTAAAAAAATACAATATGTTAAAAAGATACCAATAAGTAAAAGAAACTCTCAAAACATCAGTAACAAGCTAAACAGTACTTTAGTTGTAAAAATAAACCGAGGGATAAACGATAAGCAGGAAAAAGAGAAAAACTTATGCGGTGACAAATTACCCACCGCATTCGTCTTATATATAAACTCTAAATAATTTAAATCACAGATAGGTGAGGAACATCGATAAACTATGTTGTTCGCTAGATGAACGTAGCCAACACTCCAGTAACTTAAAATATGACGAGTATAAACTCAGGGCGCTGACGCGCCCTAAGAATTAGGTTATCAGAATAACGAATTAGTCTTTGCTACGGTAAGCACGACGACGATCATTTTCTGACAGATAACGCTTACGCAGACGGATAGACTGCGGAGTGACTTCAACTAACTCATCGTCATCAATAAATTCTAATGCTTGTTCTAACGTTTGCTTTATATGTGGCGTCAGCGTTGTTGCTTCATCCGTACCAGAAGCACGCATGTTAGTCAGCTTTTTACCCGTTAAGCAGTTTACTGTTAAGTCATTAGAACGAGTATGAATACCAATCACTTGGCCTTCATAAACTTCTGCACCATGAGTTACAAATAATTTACCGCGGTCTTGTAAACTATACAGTGCGTAAGCAACAGCTTTACCTTGGCCATTAGAGATCATCACACCGTTATTACGGCGACCGATTTCGCCTGGACGAACATCGTCATAATGACTGAATGTTGCATACAGTAAACCAGTACCTGATGTCATGGTCATAAATTCAGTACGGAAACCAATCAGACCACGGCTAGGAATAATGTAGTCTAAACGTACACGTCCTTTACCATCTGGTTGCATATCACGCATTTCACCTTTACGTTCACCCATCGCTTGCATCACATCACCTTGGTGTTGTTCTTCAATGTCGATAGTGACTTGTTCGAAAGGCTCTTGTTTACGACCGTCGATATCACGGAAGATAACTTTAGGACGAGATACCCCTAATTCGTAACCTTCACGACGCATATTTTCAATCAGAACTGACAGGTGAAGCTCACCACGACCTGATACACGGAATGCATCTGGATCTTCAGTTTCTTCTACACGTAATGCAACGTTATGGACTAACTCTTTTTTCAGACGATCTAAAATCTGACGAGAAGTCACGAATTTACCTTCACGTCCACAGAAAGGTGAAGTATTAACACAGAAATACATGCTAACAGTTGGTTCATCAACGGCTAATGCAGGTAGCGCTTCAACAGCACCCACTTCACAAATCGTATCAGAGATATTCAGTTCACCTAAACCTGTGATTGCGATGATATCGCCAGCTTCAGCAACATCAACTTCGATACGTTCTAAACCTAAATGACCTAAAACTTTACCGACTTTGCCGTTACGGGTATTACCTTCGCTGTCAATGATAGTCACTTGTTGGTTAGGTTTAACCTTACCACGCTTAATACGACCAATACCGATAACACCTAGGTAGTTGTTGTAGTCCAACTGAGAAATTTGCATCTGGAATGTACCTTCCAGATCCACTTTTGGTGGCTCTACATATTTGACAATAGCTTCATATAACGGGGTCATATCTTCAGCCATGTCATTGTAATCTGTTCCCGCAATACCATTTAATGCAGATGCATAGATAATTGGGAAATCAAGTTGTTCGTCAGTTGCACCTAAGTTTACGAACAGGTCAAATACCTGATCAACAACCCAGTCTGGACGCGCACCAGGGCGGTCAACTTTATTGATAACAACAATTGGTTTTAAATTGTTAGCAAACGCTTTTTGTGTCACAAAACGCGTTTGTGGCATTGGGCCATCCATCGCGTCAACCAGTAATAGAACGCTGTCTACCATAGACATAACGCGTTCTACCTCACCACCGAAGTCGGCGTGTCCTGGGGTATCTACGATATTAATACGATAGTCATTCCATTTAATCGCTGTATTTTTCGCAAGAATAGTAATTCCGCGCTCTCTTTCGAGATCATTTGAGTCCATCACGCGCTCAGCTACGGTTTCACGTTCACCGAACGTACCAGATTGCTGTAGTAATTTATCGACGATAGTTGTTTTACCATGGTCAACGTGGGCGATGATGGCGATATTACGCAAGTTTTCGATCACAAAATTTGCCTCAGGCATTGTAGAAATAAGCGCAGTATTGTACACGCTTTAGACGAGAGACTAAACAAGATCACAATAATGATTGCTTAACAATATGCAATTAATTGAATTGTGATCCTTTTCACGCCTCAGAATTTAGTAGCATCCGTTCGATTGCACCAAAATAGTGCAACTAATTAGGCTTAATTTGCACCAAGTTTGTGCAATAATTAAAAAATCACAGGAGATATTCTACACTAAACTTCATCAATACAGTATATATCCCTTTTTAGATAAGTTGGCATGCTTTTCGCAATAGAATTTAGGTGAGCAAAAAATTCACCGAAAAATGTGTAAGGCCACTGCACTCAATAAAACCATTCGCCAGGAGAGTTCCTATGTCCCTTGAACATGTGTTATCCATGATTGAAGAACATAAAGTTAGATATATTGACTTACGTTTCACTGATACCCGCGGTAAAGAACAACATCTTACTATTCCGGCTCATCAGGTTAACGACGATTTCTTTGAAGAAGGAAAAATGTTCGATGGTTCCTCTATTGGTGGCTGGAAAGGTATTAACGAATCAGACATGGTACTGATGCCAGATGCAACAACCGCAATGCTTGACCCTTTTTTCCAAGATCCAACACTGATTATTCGTTGTGATGTATTAGAGCCAGGCACTATGAAAGGTTACGACCGTGACCCACGGTCTATTTCAAAGCGTGCTGAAGATTATTTAAAATCAAGTGGTATTGCAGACACCGTATTATTTGGGCCAGAGCCAGAATTCTTCCTGTTTGATGATATTCGTTTCAAAAACGATATTTCAGGCGCTTCTTACGCTATCAATGATATTGAAGCTGCATGGAACACCAATACCAAATATGAAGATGGCAACAAAGGTCACCGCCCTATGGTTAAAGGGGGCTATTTTCCACTGCCACCCGTTGATTCATCACAAGATATTCGTTCTACCATGTGTAATATTATGGAAGAAATGGGCTTAGTGGTTGAAGCACATCACCATGAAGTGGCGACAGCCGGTCAAAACGAAGTCGCAACTCGCTTCAATACCATGACCAAAAAAGCAGATGAAACCCAAATTTATAAATACGTGGTACAAAACGTTGCTCATGTATTTGGTAAAACAGCGACCTTTATGCCTAAACCCTTAGTCGGTGATAATGGCTCTGGTATGCACTGCCATATGTCACTGTCTAAAAATGGTGTAAACCTGTTTGCCGGCGATAAATACGGCGGATTATCTGAAATGGCGCTGTATTACATCGGCGGTATTATCAAGCATGCTCGTGCGCTAAATGCATTTACCAACCCAACGACTAACTCCTACAAGCGCTTAGTTCCGGGTTTTGAAGCCCCTGTTATGTTGGCTTACTCTGCGCGTAACCGTTCAGCGTCCATTCGTATTCCAGTTGTGGCTAGTATGAAAGCGCGCCGTATTGAAGTGCGTTTCCCAGATCCTTTAGCAAACCCTTATCTTGCGTTTGCTGCTCAGTTAATGGCTGGTCTTGATGGAATTATCAATAAAATTCACCCTGGTGATGCTATGGATAAAAACCTTTATGACTTACCGCCAGAAGAAGCAAAAGAGATCCCAACTGTCGCGGGTTCATTAGAAGAGGCATTAAACGCATTAAATGCCGATCGCGAATTCTTAACTCGCGGTGATGTATTTACTGATGATGCTATTGATGCCTATTTAGAATTATTACGTACTGACGTTCAACGTGTACGTATGGCACCGCATCCTCTTGAATTTGAAATGTATTACAGTGCTTAAGATGATCTTTACTGAGAAAAACTTAACCCCTGAGATGTAAAACGATTTTTTTTGCCGTGAAGCTATTTTGCCCATCTTCGGATGGGCACTTTTCTCCCATTTAAGGAGTCCGTCTATTCACTTACGCATTGGTTCATTAATGCAATAAAGGTAAGATGCACTAAAATGGTGCAAAGAGGTATTCAATATGGAAACGGCAGACTTACCTGATAACACATTAATTTTAGACTCATTAATACACTCTGTATTGGTTATCAACAAAGAGTTTATTATTTGTTATGCAAATCATTCTGCGTTACAAGTTCTAGCACAAAGCCGTCGAAAATTATTTGAAACACCTTTTACCGCCTTATTCAGCTATTATTCTTTTGATGCTGATTTAATGCGTGAAACGTTAGCGAGTGGGCAAAGCTTTACCGACAATGAAGTGATCTTGGTTGTTAATAACCAATCACACACAATGTCGCTCAGTGCCCAACCTATTTCCGAGCAACACATTTTGCTGGAACTGGCGCCTATGGATAGTCAACGCCGGTTAAGCCAAGAGCAGATACAACAAGCCCAACAAATGGCTGCTAGGGAATTGGTTAGGGGGCTGGCACATGAAATTAAAAATCCGTTAGGCGGATTACGGGGGGCAGCTCAGTTGCTGGCAAAATCCTTACCTGATCCTGCACTAACGGAATATACGCAAGTCATTATTGAACAAGCCGATCGCCTACGTGTTCTTGTGGACAGGTTACTCGGCCCACAACATCCAGGTACGAAAACACACCAGAGTATTCACCATGTTGTTGAGCGTGTAGCTCAACTTATTTCACTTGAATGCCCTGAGAATGTCATTTTACTCAAAGATTATGATCCCAGTTTACCTGAATTATCACATTACCCAGATCAAATAGAACAAGTCCTCCTCAATATTACACGTAATGCCTTACAAGCCGTTGAAAAAAAAGGAGGTACGATTATTTTACGTACCCGTACAGCTTTTCAGGTCACACTTCATGGTGAACGTCATCGCCTTGTTGCTCGTATTGATGTGATTGATACAGGTGATGGTATCCCTCCTCATCTACAAGATACGCTTTTTTATCCTATGGTAAGTGGCCGAGAAGGTGGAAATGGATTGGGATTATCGATTGCTCGTAATTTAGTAGATCAACATTCAGGTAAAATTGAATTTACCAGTTGGCCCGGAAATACTGAATTTTCTATTTATTTGCCAATTAAGTAGGAGATAACCAATGCAAAAAGGAAATGTATGGGTTGTTGATGATGACAGCTCTATTCGGTGGGTACTTGAACGTGCTATTTCTCGTGAAGGTATGTCATGCAAAACTTTTGAACATGCGAATGATGTGCTTAATGCATTAAATACCGAAATACCTGATGTATTGTTATCAGACATTCGTATGCCTGATATTGATGGTTTATCTCTTCTAAAAATAATTAAAGAACAATGTCCGACTCTACCCGTTATTATCATGACGGCGCATTCTGATTTAGATGCAGCTGTTAATGCTTATCAACAAGGGGCTTTTGATTATTTACCTAAACCCTTTGATATTGATGAAACATTAGCATTAATTGATCGTGCCATTACTCACTATCGTGAGCAAAAACAACCAACTAACGATGAAAACTCGCTACAATCAGTTTCAGATATGATTGGTGAAGCTCCCGCAATGCAAGAGGTTTACCGTATTATTGGTCGACTATCTCGCTCCTCAATCAGCGTGCTTATTAATGGTGAATCCGGAACAGGTAAAGAGCTAGTCGCGCACGCTTTACATCGTCATAGCCCAAGAGCTACCGCGCCTTTTATCGCCCTCAATATGGCGGCTATTCCTAAAGATCTCATTGAGTCCGAACTTTTTGGTCATGAAAAAGGGGCCTTTACGGGAGCTTCTCAAGTACGTCAAGGGCGATTTGAACAAGCAAATGGCGGTTCTCTTTTTCTTGATGAAATTGGTGATATGCCTCTCGATATTCAAACACGATTACTACGCGTACTTGCTGAAGGACAATTTTACCGTGTAGGTGGTTATGCTCCCGTTAAAGTTGATGTACGCATTATCGCGGCGACACACCAAGACTTAGAAAAACGTGTTCAAGCCGGTGATTTTCGTGAAGATCTCTATCATCGGCTCAATGTAATACGCATTCAATTACCCCCTTTACGCGATAGAACGGAAGATATTCCAAGTTTGGCACGTTACTTTTTACAAAAAACAGCAAAAGAACTTGGTGTGGAAGCAAAAGTACTCCATCAACAAAGTTTACAAATAATGATGGAATACAACTGGTCAGGTAACGTCAGACAATTAGAGAATGTGTGTCGCTGGTTAACGGTAATGACGGCAAGCCAAGAAATTATGCCTCAAGACTTACCACAAGAAATTCGCCAGCCCGATGAAAAAGTGAAAAGTGTAAGCCGACTATCATCTCAACATTGGTCACAACACCTTTCATTATGGGCAGATGAAGCATTAAGTGAAGGAAAAGAAAACATCCTCACTGATGCATTACCTCAATTTGAACGCACTCTTTTGCTAAGTGCCTTAGCCTATACGCAAGGACATAAACAAGATGCAGCACGATTACTAGGTTGGGGCAGAAATACGTTAACCCGTAAATTAAAAGAATTAGGGATAGAAGAATATTAATCCTCTACCCCTATCTTATTTAAATAACACGAGAAAATTGACGTTGACGCATTTGATTGCGTAAATAGGTATCGAAACACATACAGATATTACGAATAAGTAGACGACCTCTTGGTGTCACTTGAATATCCTCTTTTGTGATTTCCACTAAGCCATCATTCTTCATTGAGATAAGTAATTCTAAATCTTCTTTAAAATAGTCATGGAAGACAATACCGTGCATTTTCTCAATATCAGAAAAATGTAGATTAAAATTACAAATTAAGGTTTTAATTACATCTCGACGAATACAATCATCATTAGTCAGTGATAAGCCTCGCCATAGTGCATTCCCTTCACTATTTACACGAGCATAATACTCCTTTAATACCTTCTCATTTTGCGCGTAGTTATCCCCTAACATACTAATTGCAGAAACGCCCAGGCCTAATAAATCACACTCTTCGTGAGTGGTATAACCTTGGAAATTACGATGTAAAATACCTTTACGCTGAGCTACGGCTAATTCATCATCGGGCTTCGCAAAATGATCCATTCCAATAAATTGATAGCCATTTGTCGTCAGTGTGGAAATTGTCTCTTGTAATATTTCTAATTTTTCTTCCGCTAAAGGAAGGTCTTCATCTTTAATTTTACGTTGAGCTGCAAATAAATTAGGTAAATGGGCATAATTGAATACACTTAATCTATCTGGTGATAATTCAATGACACGTTTGAGTGTAAAAGCAAAACTCTCTTTGGTTTGTTTAGGCAAACCATAAATTAAGTCAATGCTGGTAGAGTGAAAACCCACTTCACGTGCACGTTCTACTAATGCAAAAATGAACGATTCATCTTGCTCACGATTCACCTTTTGTTGCACTTCTTTATTAAAATCTTGTACACCCATACTCAGGCGATTAAAGCCTTCATTACGCAAATGATCGATAACATCTAATTCAATTTCACGCGGATCGATTTCAATAGAAAGTTCTGCATTATCAACAAAATCAAAATGCTGACGTAATAATAAAACGAGCCGACTAATTTGTTGCTTATCCAGAAAAGTAGGTGTTCCTCCCCCCCAATGCATTTGAGTTACTTTTCGGTCTTTAAAATAACGTGCTCTATTAATAATTTCTTTTTCTAAAACATCAAGATACTCATCTGCTTTATGTTTATGGCGCGTAATCATTTTATTACAACCACAGAAATAACATAGCTTATGGCAGAAAGGAATATGAATATAAAGCGATAAAGGGCGCTCAGGGTAACGTTGAGTCGCTTTGATAAAATCGGTAGCCCCATATTGCTGATTAAATTCCAATGCTGTTGGGTATGATGTATAGCGAGGACCTGAATAGTTATACTTATGGATCAGGTCAAGATCCCAAATAATTGTTTGTTCTGACATGCCTCTACCTTCCAAAAGTGAACCGCTGATATCTCATACCAGCAAACAGACACTATGAATATCTGAAATAATAGTGTAACCAATAAATCAAGAACTGAATATGATCGAAAGGGGTATCGTATAAATCCCTTCTTCTTATTGATAGGTCGTTATGCTCGAATACAAGGTGTGATATAAATCACATTAAACAAAAATAGTCTTACCCATGAAAGATATTCATGAATAAATTACGTTTATTCAATATGTTAGTTAACTTTTATTATTCTAAAATAACACTTATCAACTTTTACACAGAGTTTAAAGCGATATTTTACTCAAAATACGATTTAAATTAATTAAATATCTCGTTATATTAATTTTATTATTTTTTTATTCTCTCGTAATTTGATGATTATAATAATAGTAATAATTATATCTTTACCTAAATTATAATATTACATACCCTAGAACAAAACATTGATTAATATCCAACTCAGTCGTGTTTTGATTTAAATTTAAGGGTCAGTTAAAGAATAAAGGTCACTATATTACAAGGAAAGATAGTATCCCCATACCTTATCTTATTCTAACGACCGTACTCTTATTTAATCAGTCTCTTTTATATACCCAAATTATGGATTATTAACCATGGAAGGAAACGGACTAGCAACCAAGGATGGTTCTTCTCTTCAATAAAATAGTCTCTTTATTTTCTTTGTTATTAATTTAATCCCTTTTATTAAAAATATCCGTTCTTCTTTAATGACTAATAAGAATAATTATTATTTGATAATGGAAAAATAAAAAGCTCTATTTATTATAATTATATAAAATAGAGCTTTTTTCTTTATTATTGTTAATTTATAGCATTAATTTATTCTGCATCTTTACCATAATTAGGAGAACGAGGACCATATAAAATACCATCGGCTTTCCCTGCCGAAAGTAACCGTACACTGGTTATTCCTGCAATTTGATAGCTTTTATCGGAAACTGTATTGACGATTTGATTCACAACAGCAGAAACTAGCATTCCCACTAAACTGCCAGATGATCCCTCTGTTTCAGTACTTGATGCTGTTGCAGCACGACGCCACAACATGTCACCATTACGGAGATCAACAAGTTTAGCGCTAACAGTTACTCGTGTATCACTAGAAATAACTTGATATGACGTACCAAACTCAGTGATATCTAAGTATAAAACAGCATCCGCACCAAAGATCTCACGCAATTTTTTCGGGCTTACAGCATGGATATCTCCTGCCATGGATAACCCATTATGCTTAAAGGTTTCTTCAACGACGGCCACCGGGAAAACATAATAACCCGCTTCTGCTAAAGGATATGTCACTTGAGATAAGAAGCTGTGCTCTGCACCCACTTCTGTCGTGTGGTTTTGAGGCACTAATACTAAAATACTTTTTGGCTTACTTTGTTTAAATGCGGTGTAATCTGTTTTGACAGGTTGAGCACAGCCCGTTAATACCAACGCAAATGCAAAACAGATTAACGTGAATAAACGACTCATTTTTGCATTCCTTTGTTTTTCATCAGACGATCCATAAATTCGGCTGATTCAGGATAAAGTGATTTCTCCTCATTAAATTCAGCCATGGCTAAATCTAAAGCGCCTGTTGCGCCATATAACATGCCTAAGTGCGCATGTAATCCAGGTGGAATACCTAATGATTTAGCACGAGAAAGTTCGATACTTTTCTTTAATGCATCAATCTGTGCTTGTGGGTCACTTTCACTTTGTTGATAGTATTGATAAACCACTTGCTGATAGCTGTCCCAGTTATAAAGCGGTTTAGGGCTATTCACACACCCCGCTAATAACAGCGTAAAAGCAAGGCTCATGACTGATTTTAACATTGTTATATCCTTATAAAATGAGCATTACTTTGAAGGTTGCCAAGCGTTGCTTTCAATACCTGCCACTAAATTATTGACGGCCTCTCGAATAGCTAAATCGAGTACTTTACCGTTAAGTGTTGAGTCATAGCTTGCTGTTCCACCAAAACCAATAATTTCACGGTTAGAAAGTTCATATTCACCGGCACCTTGAGATGAAAACACGACTTCTGATGTATTCACATTCACAACGTTTAAATTCACTTTTGCATAAGCAACTTGTGTTTTACCACGACCTAAAATGCCAAATAATTGGCGATCACCCACTTCTTTACGGCCAAATTCAGTCACATCACCTGTGATCACATAAGTGGCACCTTTCAGTTGTTGGCTTTGCCCTTTAATACCTGCTTCTTCTTTTAATTCCGATAAATTGGCCCTGTCTAATACATTAAAACGCCCGGTTTGCTGTAAATGAGTCATTAAAATGGTTTTTGATTGATTACCTAATCTATCAACGCCATCAGAGAAGATCCCATTCATATAGCTAGAACGGTTATCAAACTTACCAATCGAAATAGCGCTCTTAGCGCCTGTGTAAGTGGTGTTATAGGTTGCGACTTTAGCGACGTCTAAAGAGCGTGAAGATTCTGAAGCACATCCTGCAAGTAATGTTGCAGAAACCAAGATCAAGCCAAGTGATAATTTATTTAAATTCATATTAATAACCCAATAAAGGTGAAATAAACCTATAGACATTCATTCTATTAATTAATAGAGAGTTGATATAAACAAAAACAATGTTTTTTCAGTTTTAGCTCATAGACGTTCACTTAAAAACCTTATTGTTAATAAGGTCATAAGGCGATCAACTCATATTTTATAATATAAAGGTAATCAGCGATGGGGAGAATAGAAGATGGATGATAAAAATAATAATAAATAAATATAGAGATAAAATAGAGCATACTTTATTTATTATTTTTTGAATATCCCTTAAGTCAGATTAAAACAAAACCAACTAAAAATAAAAAACAAATGAGAGAAGATTTAGGCTACGTTATTCTTTATCAGCATTTGGTTATTAGAAAATAAACGAGAATAAGATAAATAAAAAAATGTGATGCCACAATATCTAATGACACCACATTCAATAACGCTAGAGCCTCTTACTCATTAACACCGTAACCATAAAGGTGTCATTAGCGTTTTTTTCCAAACGCAGCAGCTAACGCATCACCCATTGCGCTATTTCCCGCATTATTGCCACTATTTGTTGATTGGCGGTGATTACGAGTCGGTTTTTGCCCTTTATTATTTTTAGGATGATTATGACTTGGTGATGATTGTCTATTTTCACTATCACCAGCAACTTCATCTAAACGCATAGTTAATGCAATACGTTTACGGGCTAAATCAACTTCAAGTACTTTAACTTTAACAATATCACCCGTTTTTACCACGGTATGTGGATCTTCAATAAATCGGTCTGCTAAAGAGGAAATATGGACTAAACCATCTTGATGTACACCGATATCAACAAATGCACCGAAATTAGTCACATTGGTCACAGTACCTTCAAGGATCATACCACTAACTAAGTCATTCATCGTTTCGACACCTTCAGCAAACGTTGCTGTTTTAAACTCAGGACGTGGGTCGCGTCCTGGTTTTGCTAACTCTTTTAAGATGTCATTAATTGTCGGTAAGCCAAATTGCTCTGTAATAAACGCTCTTGCATCAACCTGTGAGATTAAGGCGCTATTACCCATTAAATCATCAATTTTTTGTTGCGTGGATTGTAGGATATTTTCGACGACTGGATACGCTTCAGGGTGAACCGTCGATGCATCCAGAGGGTTTTTACCATCACGAATACGCAAGAAACCAGCACATTGTTCAAAAGCTTTTGGCCCTAAACGCGCCACTTTGAGTAGCTGCTTTCTATCATTAAAGCGACCATTTTCATCACGCCAATTGATAATATTTTGAGCTATAGATTGGCTAAGTCCTGCAACTCGCGTTAATAACGGTACTGATGCTGTATTTAAATCCACCCCAACACCATTCACACAATCTTCAACAACAGTATCAAGTTTTCTGGCTAATAATGTTTGGCTAACATCATGCTGATATTGGCCAACACCAATCGATTTAGGGTCAATTTTTACAAGTTCAGCTAACGGATCTTGCAGACGACGGGCGATAGATACGGCACCACGAATAGACACATCTAAATCAGGGAATTCATTAGCTGCAAGCTCTGAAGCGGAATATACGGATGCCCCTGCCTCGCTCACAATTACTTTTTGTGCTTTGACTTCTGGGTAACGTTTTACCGTTTCAGCGAAAAAGCGCTCTGTTTCACGAGAAGCAGTACCATTACCAATCGCCACCAGCTCAACATTATGCTTAATACATAATGCAGCTACACTAGCCGCTGCTTTATCAGCTTGCCCTGTATGAGGATAAATCGTATCTGTCGCAATTAACTTACCCGTGCTATCTACAACAGCAACTTTAACACCTGTACGTAAACCAGGATCAAGCCCCATAGTTGCTCGCATACCTGCTGGTGCAGCCATCAATAAATCATTAAGGTTACGAGCGAAAACATTAATGGCTTCTTCTTCTGCCTTTTCTCGTAATTGGCTCATCAATTCGGTTTCAATATGCATTAAAACTTTAATGCGCCAAGTCCAGCTTACGACTGCCTTACGCCAGTTATCTGCTGGTTGGTTATTTAAACGTAATCCTAAATGCTCCGTGATCAGTTGCTCACCATAACTTTCTTTGGGCGCTTCTTCAAATTGAGGATCAGGGTTAAGCGATAATTGTAAAATACCTTCATTACGGCCACGAAACATGGCTAACGCACGATGAGAAGGAACATTCGCAATAGGTTCATGATGGTCAAAATAATCGCTAAATTTTGCCCCTTCGACTTCTTTCCCTTCAACGACTTTTGAAACAAGATGTGCATTTTTCCATAAATACTGACGAACTTTTGCCAACAAGCCAGCATCTTCTGAAAAACGCTCCATTAAAATATAACGCGCACCATCTAAAGCTGCTTTCGTATCATTCACGCCTTTTTCTGCGTTGATATAAGCCGTTGCAGCATCTTCTGGATTATGTTGTGGTTCATTCCACAATAAATCGGCTAAGGGCTCTAATCCATTTTCAATGGCAATTTGCCCACGAGTACGACGTTTAGGCTTATAAGGAAGATAAAGATCTTCAAGCTCTGTTTTACTTTGCGTTTCATTAATTGAAGAGCGTAACTCTGGTGTTAATTTTCCTTGCTCTTCAATTGACTTTAAAATTGTTTGGCGACGATCATTGAGTTCTCGTAAATAACTAAGGCGAGTTTCTAATTGGCGTAATTGCGTATCATCTAACCCACCAGTGACCTCTTTACGGTAACGGGCAACAAATGGCACCGTATTCCCTTCATCCAGTAACGTTATGGCCGAAAGGACTTGCTGAGGCTTAACCGTGAGCTCTTCTGCAATAATTCGGCTTAATGATTCATTCATACTATATTTACCTACCGAGAGGAATAATTTAAAAGAGGGCTATTATACACACGCCACACTAAAAAAATTTGGCAAATTTCCGATTACACTCGACAATTATGAGGAAAATAACAGATTAATTTATCATTCACGCTATAGTATCTTTATGAAATTCAATGTTGATGATAGTTTTAATTTGTAATGGCAAAAAGTAATTATATTACTCGTGATGGCTGGTATGCGTTGGACAAAGAGCTAAAATATCTTTGGAAAGAAGAGCGCCCTCGTGTCACACAATCAGTTTCAGAAGCGGCAGCACAAGGCGACCGTTCAGAAAATGCTGAATATATATATGGAAAGAAGCGATTACGTGAAATTGATAGACGTGTTCGCTTTTTATCAAAACGTCTTGATGAGCTAAAAATTGTTGATCCCGATCCTCGCCAAGAAGGAAAAGTTTATTTTGGTGCTTGGGTCACACTTGAAGATGATGACGGAAATGTCAAAACCTTCAGACTTGTGGGACCCGATGAGTTTGATCCAGCAAAACAGTGGATTTCTATTGATTCACCTGTTGCCCGAGCGCTTATCGGTAAACAAGTCGATGATGAAATTAGTGTGCAAACACCAGGTGGTGAAGTTAATTACTGCGTATTATCTATCAAATATTATTCGGAATAAGATAAATAAATAGATTTATAACCTTTATTATCACCAAAGAACAAGTTTTATCTGTAAATTATTAACATTTATTCTTTGGTTTTGGTTTAATATTCTTAACGATGATAGAATTCGCTAACAAAAGCATTTGCACTTCGGGAGCTTAAAAATGCAAGAAAGTTATAAAGTGCTAATCGTGGATGATGATTTACGTCTACGTTCACTACTCGAGCGCTATTTGACAGAGCAGGGTTTTCAAATCCGTACTGCTGCAAACGCTGATCAAATGGATCGTCTGCTCACTCGCGAATCTATCCACCTTATTGTGCTCGATTTAATGCTTCCTGGTGAAGATGGCTTATCTATCTGCCGTCGCTTGAGAAGCCAAAACAACCCTATTCCTATTATTATGGTTACGGCCAAAGGGGAAGAGGTTGATAGAATTGTTGGACTTGAAATTGGTGCTGATGATTACATCTCGAAACCATTTAATCCAAGAGAGCTACTGGCTCGTATTCGTGCTGTACTCCGCCGTCAAGCGAACGAATTACCCGGCGCCCCTTCACAAGATAATGCTATTATCTCTTTTGGTAAATTCAAGCTAAATCTTGGTACACGTGAAATGTTCCACGAAGAAGAGCACATGCCACTAACAAGTGGTGAATTTGCTGTATTGAAAGTGCTGGTTTCTCATCCTCGAGAGCCTCTTTCTCGTGACAAACTAATGAGTCTCGCTCGTGGTCGTGAATACAGTGCTATGGAACGTTCAATTGACGTGCAAATTTCTCGTTTACGTCGCATGATTGAAGAGGATCCAACACACCCTCGTTATATTCAAACAGTTTGGGGGCTTGGTTACGTCTTTGTTCCTGATGGAACCAGCGCTCAATGAGAAGGCTGAGGCTTTCACCCCACAATAAACTGACTCGCTCGTTATTTCTGGTTATCTCGCTACTTTTTTTTAGCTTGATAGCCAGTTATATCGTTGTGCAACATCTTATTGTAGGGCCAAGCCTTCAGCAATTTAATAAAGTTTTAGCGTATGAAATACGCACATTAATGCCTGAAGAACTTATTTTAGTCGATGGCACTCCACTTAAAATTTCTCCTGCTTTACGCAATAAAATCTATAGCGAATTAGGTATCTCTTTTTTTGATAAAGAGGCCGCGCTTGAGGAGGGGCTCTATTGGGCTAAAATCGACGACAAATTAAGTGAGCAGATGTCTGAATATCTGGGAGGAGAAACAGAGATTTGGATTGAAAACACGCTAGAATACCCTGTTTTATGGATCAACACGCATATTTCCCCCTCTCTTTGGATCCGCGTTCCACTCACTGAATTAGGGCAAAACTTCTTACTACCTGTTTATCGACAAGCGATTATTTTTATTATCATCGTTGTCGCTTTTTTCTGGCTCTATAACCGTTTTCAAAATCGCCCACTCAATGAAGTCGAATATGCTGCACGTCGTATCGGGAAAGGCGTTATTCCGCCACCTATCACTGAATCTGGCTCCTCTGAAATGCGATCAATCATTCGTGCATTTAATCAAATGTCATCAGGCATACGCTCATTAGATAATGATAGAACACTCGTAATGGCTGGCGTAAGTCATGACTTACGTACACCGCTCACTCGTATTCGCCTTGCTACTGAAATGATGAGCCCTGAAGATAGTTATCTTGCTGATTCTATCAATAAAGATATTGAAGATTGTGATGCCATTATTGGCCAATTTCTAGACTATATGCGCACCAGTAAAGAGATGTCTTTGGAACTGTGCGATATGAATAATCTACTACAAGAAGTCATTTCAGCTGAAGCAAATTCAGGCAAAATAAGTGAAGTTCACCTTCATCCTACCCCCATTAATATTACGGCTAACCCTATCGCTGTGAAACGAGCACTTGCCAATATGATGGTGAATGCCACTCGCTATGGCAATGGTTGGATACGCGTTTCAAGTGGGAGAAATGAAGAATATGCATGGTTTCAAGTCGAAGATGATGGCCCAGGTATTCCACAAGAAGACCGACAACGTCTTTTCCAACCTTTTGTTCAAGGTGAGCAAGCACGTAGCTCAACGGGCGCGGGTTTAGGATTATCCATTATTCGCCGTATTATAGATGCCCACGGCGGTTATGTTGAACTTGATGATAGCGTTAAAGGTGGCTTACTTATCCGTGCTAATTTTCCGTTAAAAGAGCGCGATGACGAGGACGATTAATTTCTCTTCATCTAAAGCCTCTTTTGATTCCATCGTTTCCATTCTATTTTCTCTTCTTCCTGTCAATATTTCATCATTTTTTTACTTTGTCATAAAACTGTCACAATTAAGACATTTAATTGTCATCTTACTGACCTATTGTCTGTGCGTACCGTAACCGAAGTTGATAGATGTCGAAAATTATTCTACCTATCCCACAGGAGGGATTATGAAACTGATGCGTACCACCCTGACTAGTGTCATTGCCGCTGCGTTTTCAATGACCGCTCTTTCTGCACAGGCAACGACCTCGCTGACTGGTGCTGGCGCAACGTTCCCTGCCCCGGTTTATGCTAAATGGGCAGATTCCTATCAGAAAGAAACGGGTAACAAAATTAACTACCAAGGCATTGGATCCTCTGGTGGTGTAAAACAGATTATTGCAAATACCGTTGATTTTGGTGCTTCTGATGCCCCATTAGCGGATGCTAAGTTACAAGCTGACGGTTTATTCCAGTTCCCAACCGTGATTGGTGGCGTTGTTATGGCTGTCAATATTCCGGGTATCAAATCAGGTGAACTGACCTTAGATGGCGATACTATTGGTAATATCTATTTAGGCAAAATCCAAAAATGGAACGACCCTGCCATCACAAAACTCAATCCAGGCGTAAAATTACCAGACCAGAATATCGCGGTTATTCGTCGCGCTGATGGTTCAGGTACATCATTCGTTTTCACTAGCTACTTATCCAAAGTCAATAACGCATGGAAAGACCAGGTAGGCGCAGGTTCTACGGTTAAATGGCCTACCGGTTTAGGTGGCAAAGGGAATGATGGTATTGCTGCATTTGTTCAGCGTGTACCAGGTTCAATTGGTTATGTTGAATATGCTTATGCCAAACAAAATAATCTTGCTTATACTAAATTAGTAACCGCTGATGGTGAAGTGATTGCACCAACGTCTGACAGCTTTAGTGCTGCGGCAAGAAAAATTGATTGGAGCAAAAGCTTTGCACAAGACCTGACTAACCAGAAAGGTGAAAATGCATGGCCAATTACTTCAACCACCTTTATCTTAGTGCATCAAAAACAACAAAATGCAGAAAAAGGTAAAGAAGTGCTGAATTTCTTCAACTGGGCTTATGACAAAGGTAATCAGGAAGCGAAAAACCTAGATTACGCAGTATTACCCGCAGAAGTTGTAGAACAAATTCGAGCTGCATGGAAAACAAGTATCAAAGACAGTAATGGTAAACCGATTTACTAATAAAATCGGCAACCATTAAGAGATAAGTTAACGTTCACCCCCTGCTAAACAGGGGGTAATAAATTAAAAGAGGCTTTATGGCCGAGCACACAACGGTAATAAAGGCCCCTAGTAAACGAGGGGACGTTATTTTCAGCGCACTAGTCCGTCTAGCTGCGTTGATTACGCTTTTGCTTTTAACAGGTATCATTGTTTCACTGATTTTTGCCTCATGGCCAAGTATTCAACAATTTGGTCTCTCGTTCTTATGGACGAAAGAGTGGGATCCGCCTGCTCAGGAATTTGGTGCGTTAGTGCCCATTTATGGCACCGTTGTAACGTCAATCATCGCACTGGTTATTGCCGTTCCTGTCAGCTTTGGTATCGCCCTTTTCCTCACTGAGTTAGCACCTAACTGGTTAAAACGCCCATTAGGTATTGCTATCGAGCTACTCGCTGCCATTCCAAGTATTGTTTATGGTATGTGGGGACTGTTTGTCTTCGCTCCATTGTTTGCAACTTATTTCCAAGAGCCTGTCGGTAATGTGCTTTCATCCATTCCTATTGTGGGTGAGCTATTCTCAGGCCCGGCTTTTGGTATTGGTATCTTAGCTGCAGGCGTCATCCTCGCTATCATGATCATTCCTTATATCGCTTCTGTTATGCGAGATGTGTTTGAACAAACACCAGTCATGATGAAAGAGTCCGCTTATGGCATTGGCTGTACAACATGGGAAGTGATTTGGAATATCGTTCTACCTTATACCCGTAATGGCGTCATTGGTGGTGTTATGTTGGGATTAGGTCGCGCTCTAGGTGAAACGATGGCGGTCACCTTTATCATCGGTAATACCTACCAATTAGATTCCGCATCGCTGTTTATGCCAGGTAACAGTATCACGTCTGCATTAGCCAACGAATTTGCAGAAGCAGAAACAGGATTACATACTGCGGCATTAATGGAATTAGGGCTTATCCTGTTTGTCATCACCTTTATTGTCCTTGCGATTTCTAAGTTTATGACATTACGTTTATCTAAGAATGAAGGAGCACGTTAATATGTCTAAACCCTCCTCTTCTTCATTACAAGTTCAAACAGAGAACGAACTGCGAGTACGTCATAAACGCCAACTTTGGCGTCGTCAAAAAAACCGTATCGCACTGTTCTTGTCTATTTCTACAATGGCATTTGGTCTTTTCTGGTTAACGTGGATTTTATTCTCCACCTTCACCAAAGGCTTTGATGGTATGTCATTAGCCCTTTTCACAGAGATGACTCCGCCACCTAATACGGAAGGTGGTGGATTAGCTAACGCCATTGTCGGTAGTGGATTATTGATTTTATGGGCAACGGTGATTGGAACACCACTTGGTATTCTTGCAGGGATTTATCTTGCTGAATATGGTCGTCGTTCATGGCTTGCTGAAACCACTCGTTTTATTAACGATATCTTGCTGTCAGCGCCATCAATTGTTGTCGGGCTCTTTGTCTACACCATTGTTGTCGCACAGATGCAGCACTTTTCAGGATGGGCAGGAATTATCGCATTAGCGTTACTGCAAATTCCTATCGTTATTCGCACCACTGAAAATATGTTGAAGTTAGTACCTGATAGCTTACGCGAAGCCGCTTATGCATTAGGAACACCAAAGTGGAAGATGATCTCTAAAATCACCTTAAAAGCCTCAGTATCAGGCATTATCACAGGTGTATTATTAGCGATTGCACGTATCGCAGGCGAAACTGCGCCACTGTTATTTACTTCACTATCAAATCAATTCTGGAGCACAGACTTAAATGAACCGATAGCTAACTTACCAGTGACTATCTTTAAGTTCGCCATGAGTCCTTTCGCAGAATGGCAAGAGCTTGCCTGGGCTGGCGTATTACTTATCACCCTCTGTGTTCTATTTATCAATATTATCGCGCGCGTGCTATTTGCTAAACGCAAGCACGGTTAACGCAGAAAGTTAAGCAAGAGAGAACGTTGAATGATTATGGCTAATGATAACGCAGGAAATAAAATCCAAGTTCGCGACTTGAACTTCTATTACGGTAAATTTCATGCGCTGAAAAATATCTCTTTAGATATTGCCAAAAATAAGGTGACAGCCTTTATCGGGCCTTCTGGTTGTGGCAAATCCACCTTACTGCGTACTTTTAATAAAATGTATGAGCTTTACGGCGAACAGCGTGCAGAAGGCGAAATTTTGCTAGATGGCAACAATATCTTGACTGATAAGCAAGATATCGCGCTATTACGTGCCAAAGTTGGTATGGTGTTCCAAAAACCAACACCTTTCCCGATGTCAATTTATGACAATATCGCTTTTGGTGTACGTTTATTCGAAAAATTGTCTCGCGCTGATATGGATGAACGTGTTCAGTGGGCTTTGACTAAAGCCGCATTATGGAACGAAACCAAAGATAAATTACATCAGAGTGGATATAGTCTCTCTGGCGGTCAACAACAGCGTTTATGTATAGCACGCGGTATCGCTATTCGCCCTGAGGTTTTATTACTTGATGAGCCTTGTTCAGCGCTTGATCCAATTTCGACGGGTCGTATTGAGGAGCTTATCAGTGAGCTCAAATCAGAATATACCGTGGTTATCGTGACGCACAACATGCAACAAGCAGCACGTTGTTCTGATTACACTGCATTTATGTATTTAGGCGAATTAATTGAGTTTAGCGATACGGATACGTTATTTACGCGTCCTGCGAAAAAGCAAACTGAAGATTACATCACTGGGCGTTATGGCTGATAACGAGGCAATTAATGGATAATTTAAATCACAATAAGCATATTTCTGGTCAATTTAATGCTGAGTTAGAGCATATCCGCACTGAGCTGATGGTTATGGGGGGGCTTGTTGAAGAGCAACTAAAAAAAGCCGTTATGGCAATGCATAATCAAGACCAAGCATTAGCGAATGAAGTCATTCAAGGTGACCATAACGTCAATATGATGGAAGTAGCCATTGATGATGCGTGTATGCGAATTATTGCTAAACGTCAGCCAACCGCAAGTGACTTACGTTTAATTATGGCGATTTCAAAAACGATCGCTGAACTAGAGCGTATTGGTGATGTTGCTGAAAAAATCTGCAAAACAGCACTTGAAAAGTTTTCACATCAACATCAACCGCTGTTAGTAAGCTTAGAGTCTTTAGGCCAACATGCGATACAAATGCTTCATGATGTTTTAGATGCCTTTGCCCGTATGGATTTAGATGAAGCAGTACGTATCTATCGTGAAGACGCTAAAATTGATAACGAGTATGAAGGTATTGTTCGTCAATTAATGACTTATATGATGGAAGATCCTCGTACCATTCCTAGTGTACTCACAGCTCTATTTTGTGCACGTTCTATTGAGCGTATTGGTGACCGTTGTCAGAACATTTGTGAGTTTATTTTCTATTACGTAAAAGGTCATGATTTCCGCCACTTAGGAGGCGACCAAGTAGAAAAAATGCTAACACAAAGTGATGACAGCAATACCACTAAATAAATGTCTCTCTCATTTTTTATCTCTTACAAACAGCGACGCTTATGTCGCTGTTTTTTTTTATTCTTTTATAACTTGATCCTACTCTAGCTCAACACTTTTCCTCATCTTATTCCTTAAAAGCATATTCATATCAATTTTTATTATTTTATGAACTTAAATCAACTTGATAGCGTGATACCCAATATAACGATGATAATTCTTTTCTTTGGGGTGAATAATGAAACTACGTATTTTGGCAACCGCATTAATTGCAGGCTCTGTGCTTTTCTCTGGTATTGCAAAAGCAGATAAACTTGATGATATAAAAAAAGCAGGTGTAGTACGTATCGCTATTTTTGACAGCAATCCTCCTTTTGGGTTTATTGATCCTCAAACCAAAAAGCTCGCAGGTTATGATGCGGATATCGCTAATGAAATAGCCAAAGATCTAGGTGTAAAACTGGAACTGCGTCCAACAAACCCAGCAAACCGTATTCCACTGTTAAGCTCTAAGAAAGTCGATTTAATCGCAGCTAACTTCACCATTACCGATGAACGCGCTAAGCAAGTTGACTTCTCTGTTCCTTACTTTGCAACCGGACAAAAATTTATTGCACGTAAAGGGGTTTTAACTAACCCAGAACAAATTCACTCACTGCGTATTGGTGCAGATAAAGGTACTGTTCAAGAAATCACATTACGTGAACGCTATCCTGACACCAAAGTTATCTCTTATGACGATACACCACTGGCTTTCGCTGCATTACGTAACGGTAATGTACAAGCCATCACACAAGATGATGCAAAATTAGTCGGCTTATTAGCAAATCTTCCTGATGCCATAAAAGCAGATTTTGAGGTGTCATCATTTAGTATCACCCGTGAATACCAAGCAGTTGCAGCAGCTAAAGGTGAAGAGCGCTTAATTAACGAAATCAATAACACCCTATTAAGATTGGAAAAAGAAGGTAAAGCAGACGAGATCTACAATCGTTGGTTTGGCCCTGAAACAAAATCAGCTCAACCTCGTGGGGACTTTAAATTTGCGCCATTATCCGAGCAAACACCACAATCTTAATCTTTAAAGCGTAATAACTTTCTTCTTTCATCAAAATAAAGTTATTCCTTTACTAAAACACCTACCCCGCTTTTGCGGGGTTTGGTGTCTACAATAGGCCTATTATATGTTTGAGCAATTTCTATCACATTACCTTCTTGAGCCACACTATTTAAGTTGGCTTTGGAGTGGTTTTTTAATCACCTTGCTTATCTCTTTTTGGACTATTGTCATTGCAACATTAATGAGCTTTGCCCTTAGTGCTGCAAGAGATAGCACTTTTGCATCATTACGCTGGTTAGCCACGGCTTATATATCGCTATTTCGTAATACTCCACTGTTAGTGCAGTTGTTCTTTTGGTATTTCGCATCCGGAGAAATTCTGCCACTAAGCGCCATGATATGGCTAAACACGCCTCATGAGATTGCATTTTTAGGTGTAACGCTTTCTTGGCCTTCTTTTGAATTTTTAGCGGGCATTGTGGGTCTGACATTTTATTCAACGCCATTTATTGCCGAAGAGCTAAGAGCCGGTATTCAAGGCGTTAAACAAGGGCAAAAATATGCTTCTTTGGCATTAGGTTTAACACAATGGCAATCTATGCGTTATGTGATCCTACCTCAAGCCTTTCGTATTGCTCTACCCCCTTTGCTAGGTCAATACATGAATGTGATAAAAAACTCATCACTGACTATGGCTATTGGTGTTGCAGAGCTTTCTTACGCATCAAGACAAGTCGAAACAGAATCACTACGTACCTTTGAAGCCTTTGGTGTTGCAACGGTTCTCTATATTGCAGCAATCGCATTGATGGAAGCTTGGGGACAATGGCATCAGCAACGTAAATTAGCACAAGGATATTAAGATGGATTTTACTGTTATTGCTGATAACTGGCAGTACTTACTCTTTGGTGCTTATCCTGATGGACCTTTAGAAGGTGCTACACTGACCGTCTTTATCAGTATCATTGCAGGTATTGCATCAATTATTTTGGGTACATTAGGTGGCATTGCTTTGGCTATGCTCAGAGGTATCTGGGTTAACCTTTTCGCAGCTTTTTTAGGTTTTTTCCGCGCTATTCCTGTCATTATGTTGATATTTTGGGTCTATTTTTTATTGCCCGTTGTATTGGGGATGGAAATACCTGAAATCACCACCGTAATTTGTGCATTGACTTTAATTACATCGTCTTATATTGCGCATGGCGTTAAAGCAGGTATTTTAGCGATTGGAAAAGGACAATGGCAGGCAGGGTTATCGTTAGGCTTTAATCGCTGGCAAGTGCTATGGCATATCGTATTGCCGCAAGCATTACGCATGATGGTGCCTTCATTTATTAATCAATGGATAGCCTTAATTAAAGATACTTCATTAGCTTATGTGGTGGGTGTAGGTGAACTTTCGTTCTTAGCAACACAAGTTAATAACCGTAGCATGGTTTATCCAATGGAAGTCTTTCTGTTCGTTGCATTTATTTATTTTATTCTCTGTTTCTCATTAGAAATTATTGCCAATAGAGTGGCTAAATTATTTTCAACACAAAAAGAAAAGCGCCCTTTTTGGCAGATGGTGTTGCCGTTTAGAAAAAAATATTTTACTGAAAAAAGTTTAGGCTAATAATATAACTAGGCTAAAGTAATTTAGCCTTTTTATTATATTCGGATAACAATATAAAAATAAACAAATTATAATAATGTCCTGATTAAAATAGCCAATTAAACACACGTTAAATTTAATTAAAATAAAGAAAAGTTAATATAAATAAAATCTTATTTTATTTATCCTATTTATTTAACTCTTTTTTTATTACACTATATACTGAATAAAAATTAATAAACTAGTATTTTATTCAGTCCCAATAAAAGATATTTAAACTAGATTAAAAATTAAAGGATAGATGATGTCTCATTTAATTTATTTAACCTTAGAAGGATCTAAGCACGGCTTAATTTCGTCAGGTTGCTCAACGCAAGATTCCATCGGTAACCGTTATCAAAAAGGTCACGAAGATGAAATTCAAGTTCTTAGTTTAAATCATTCAATAACACGTAATCAGAATACATCTCCTCAACCTGTTCAGATTGTAAAACCAATAGATAAAGCATCCCCATTACTTGTAGCAGCAATTGATAGTAATGAAGTATTAAAAGCTAAATTTACTTTTTTTAGAACTTCAGCAAATGGTCAACTTGAAAAGTTCTATGAGATTAAGTTAACAGAAGCGTCAATTATTGATATTTCCTGTGTGTATCCTAACTCAGTAAATGATCACGAATCGATGCCTTATGAAAGAATACAATTGAAATATCAATCTATTGCATGGAGCCATTTATCTGCAAACACCTCCTCCTATAGTATTAGTAAAGATAACGTATTATAAATAAAATCAAAAGCTATGCTATTAACAGCATAGCTTTGATAATGTAATTTATCTATTAAATAACATACATAACTAATTGTCAGAGTAATAACATTAATGACACATTTTTAGCGATCTAACATAAAGATTAGATTCTGTAAAATTGTTTTTTTATAGATAAAATAACCTTGAGAAAGTAGATCTCTTTCAACATAGTTAGAAAAGAAAAAGCTAAAAAATGCACCCAAAATAAAAACAATGAAAAAAACACCATTAAATTTTGACTTCCTTCCATTGGTCTATTTTTTATAGCAACAGAAACCAATAAATAAAGAAAATAAAATATAGTAGGTATAATAAATAAAAAAATCCGATGTTTAAATGAAAATCTAATTTTTTCAGCAAGAGAAAAATAATTAATATAACTTTCTATAGAGAGATACATTCCTATAGAAAAAATAATGAAAAGAACACCTGATACCAAATGCTAATATTTTTTATCGTTAATTAAATAACGTGTTGCATTCAGATATTTTCTAACAGAAGGTTCTCCAGAAAGATTTATATACCTATTACCATCTTTGCCAACATATTCAGTTGCAACAGTACCAATATTTTTTAACTCTACAATAAGTTTAATAACTACTAAACTATCATTGATATTACCTGCAAAATTTGACATAAAATCCGTATAACCAAAAATTGTATTTTTCCATCGTTTATAGGGATTTGGGTCTGTTAAAACATAAAGAAAATAAGCTCCTTCCTCAGCGGTTAATAATGCATAAATTTCTTCATTTTCACTAAGTTGTCGCCTTAGTTCTACATATTTATACTCATCTCGATCCCAATAAGTTGGCTTACCATCGAAAGTATTATGCAGTGATAATCCTTTAGTTAACTCTATTTCTTCTGCTCATTACTCCACATCCATTTCCCCTACTCCTTTTTTCTTTTATTCAAAGAAATAAAAATAAACACCACATATAATCATTAATATACCTTAACATTTAAGTCTAAAAAACAAAGATTTTTTTAATCAAAATACATACCTATTTTCATCCGAAAATTAAAACAACCTATTATCAATTGATGTTTATTTTAGAATATATTTCTAAAATATTTAATATAAAACATCAAAACTACGAGATCCTTTTTAACAATAAGTTTCACACTTATTCTTATATTTTAATGACAATACATTTTTCATTGAACCTTTCCTCTCTTATCCGTATTTTATTTCTCATTGACGCAATCGATTACTTTTTTAGGTGCAGTTATTGTTTTATTTGTGTAGGATAAAGCGAAAAACATTTTTTTTGGGATCTTTTGTCTATGAGCATGTCATCACCAAATTCTGATTCACAGGGTTTGCTCCAACGCCTGTTTAAGCTACAAGAACACGGCACAAACGCTCGCACCGAACTGATTGCGGGTATCACGACTTTCTTAACGATGGTTTATATTATCTTCGTTAACCCTCAAATCCTTGCAGCTGCCAATATGGATATCAAAGCCGTCTTCGTGACGACCTGCTTAATTGCGGCTTTCGGCAGTATTTTAATGGGATTAGTAGCAAATTTACCTATTGCCGTTGCACCCGCGATGGGCCTAAACGCCTTCTTTGCCTTTGTGGTTGTTGGCGCAATGGGGTATTCATGGGAAGTCGCTATGGGGGCGATTTTCTGGGGGGCTGTAGGTCTATTTTTACTGACCCTTTTTCGTATTCGTTACTGGATAATCGCCCATATTCCACTGAGTCTACGAGTGGGGATTACTAGCGGTATCGGTCTTTTTATCGCCATGATGGGCTTAAAAAATTCCGGTATTATTATTCCTAACAACGATACCATCGTCACTATCGGTAATTTTGCTTCTCATAATGTGTTATTAGGTGCTTTAGGCTTCTTTATTATTGCCATTCTTGCCGCACGTAATATTCATGCAGCCATCCTTATTTCTATTGTTATCACTACCGTTATTGGCCTTATTTTAGGTGATGTACAATATCAAGGTATCTTTGCTATGCCACCGTCTATCACCACTGTAGTCGGTAAAGTGGATATTGTTGGTGCGTTAGATATTGGTCTTTCTGGCGTTATTTTTGCCTTTATGTTGGTTAACTTATTTGACTCTTCTGGCACATTAATTGGTGTGACAGATAAAGCAGGCTTAACGGATGAGAAAGGCAAGTTTCCACGAATGAAACAAGCGTTATACGTCGATAGCTTAAGTTCTGTTGCAGGCTCTGCAATGGGAACATCTTCTGTTACTGCCTTTATTGAAAGTACTTCAGGGGTTTCAGTCGGTGGACGTACCGGTTTAACTGCGGTTGTTGTGGGTATTCTTTTCTTACTTGCTATTTTCTTATCACCACTTGCAGGTATGGTGCCAAGCTACGCAACGGCTGGTGCATTAATTTATGTGGGTGTATTAATGACCTCAAGCCTTACACGCGTGAAATGGGATGATTTAACAGAATCCGTGCCTGCCTTTATCACTGCAGTCATGATGCCATTTAGTTTCTCAATCACCGAAGGTATCGCGCTTGGCTTCATTGCTTATTGTGTAATGAAAGTAGGGACTTTCCGCTGGAAAGAAATTAACCTGTGTGTTGTGATTGTTTCACTGCTGTTTATTTTAAAAATATTACTGATTGATACTCATGTTATTGATTTAAATTCTTTATTTTAATATTCAATAAATCAGAGTAATCATAATAACGAACAAAACGGCACAGATAAGTGCCGTTTTTTATAAGAAAAGAGGTGATCATGCACGTTCTTCTACAAGTCGATTTCCCTTATCAGGGCCCTTTTGGTGATGAAATGACACAAACTATGGATACATTATCTTCATCAATTAACCAAGAGCCCGGTTTTATTTGGAAAATTTGGACTGAAAATAAAGAGACACAAAAAGCAGGTGGTATTTACCTTTTTACTTCGAAAGAAGAGGCTCTCGCTTATCTAGAGAAACACCGTACCCGTTTAAAATCTTTTGGTATTCCAGAAGTGCGTGGGGAAATTTTCTCAGTGAATCAGGCCTTAAGTTTACAAAACCAAGCTTCTTTTCTGTCAAAATAATAAAAAAGCACAAGTGTTATCTGTCACTTGTGCTGTTTAACAGCATAATAATTACGCTTTTGACGGCAATAATAACCCAAAAATAGCAGAGTCTGATACTTCATCACCTACTACCCAACGCTGTTTAAGATACCCTTCTTGTTCAAAACCCAATTTCGCTAATAAAGCAGCTGATGCCTTATTATCAGGATGAATATCCGCTTCTAAACGACGAACCGCTAAATGTGTTTGAAGATAATCAATAAATGCGACCATGGCTTCCTTCATGATCCCTTTGCCTTGATAAGCCATATCAAGGCAATACCCAACCTCCCCTCGTCGAGAACTCGGATAATGATTAAAGAAAACACACATCCCCATTAATGCATTTGTCTCTTTGTCTATCACCGCTAAACGCAGATACTCTTTTCTTTCCATATGCGTAATATCTTGAATGATATCTTGTTGCGCTTCTTGAAGTGATTGCCAAGGAAGGTGGCTCCAGTAACGTGTGACTTCAGGTGAACGCATAATATTAAACCAATCTTCAGCATCACCCATTTCAAAGGGACGCAAAATCAATCTAGGGGTTTCAACCTGAATATCAGCATAACGCATTTTCTACTTTTCCTTATGAGTGTTTGGAGCCACAAATGCAATACAAACGGGCTCTGCAATAGCATTTGGCTCAGCACGAAACATTATCTCTTGAGTATCAGCTATTTTTAAACTCGGCCAGTACTTTAATCCTTTATCAAAAGAGGCTTTTTCACAGTAATAGCCGACTTCGCTGATCAATACGACGCCTTTTTCTTCTAATTGTTGAAGCGTGATATAACGATTATAGATATTAGGTGGTTGTACATTCTCTTCTAATATCCACGGTTGCGAAGATAGAGGCCTATCTTTACCATAAAAAGTCACCCATTCATGCATATATTCGCCTCCCACATACGCTAATGGCGTGTGATAATGTTGATGCCAAGCTTGCTCAACATCTTGCACAAATGTTTTGATACCAATAAACTTTTGACCCGCATTACGCACATTAGCAGCTTGTACGACGGTATAGCCAGAAACAACTAACATGCCAAAAACACCTAAACCATACAATACACCACGCAATGAGCGCTTAGGCATGACACTGATTGAACCCACAAAAAGCGCCGTCGCTATCGACACAAATGGCTGTAACCACTCAGTGATACGACCACCTTCATGAAAGCTAAACCAAGTAAAAATAATCGCTAATGGAAATAACAAAATAAAATTCAGCAATTGACTATCTTGAGATGCAGACCAACTTAATCGACCACCATAAAGGCGCAATATTCCCCACATCAAAATAACGGGATAAAAAACTGTCAATGCTGCACGAGTCGTACGCAAATTAAAACGGCTTTCTATTTGAGAATCGACCCATTTAAATGCAGCAAAATCGGTTTGCCATAACCAAATAAAATTAGGGATAACAAAAGCAAGCCAAATCGCAATAGCCACATAAAAATAAGGTGACCGATAACTCACTCGCACTTTAGGTACAAATAGACTCAATAAAAAGACAGAGCCCATAAAAGCTAGTGATGAATATTTTCCCATAGTGGCAATGCCCATAACAATGGCAAAGCCAATCCAATATTTTTGATTGTCATTAATTGCGCAAAGGAAAAAATAAAGTGCCCAAGCCCAGCAACCGACTAGAATATAGTTATCGTTATAAGGGATAATATCAAAATTGATAATGCCAGATAAATTAAGCCCTAACATAGCAAACCATGCTAGATTAATGTTGCGTGTCAATTTATAAGCTAAATTCCAAACGCCCAATAACCCAATGGCAATCACAATAAAGTGGATAAAATACCAATAAAAGCTAAAATCGACACCGCCATAAATAGCAGGTGACATTATAAAACCTACAAACCAAGGATTTTTAGGAGAGCCCCAGCCCCCATTGGTTCCCCAATTGACCGCTTCTACGGCATCATAAGGTACCGTAGGATCAAAGAGATAGCTGACTAAGATCCAGAGTGTCGCATAGCCAATAACCCACCAATATACTGGTTTACGCAATTGCGCAGATGATAATGTCATAATAAATAGAAAGTTAAGTTGATTAATTTAGTTTTATCATTAGAGAAAGTCACAATACCGTAAAGTATAGTGAAATGAACCGCACATTGTACGTGAGCAAAAATTAAATTGTCTTAAATTTGCGCTTTTATTGAAAATTTGTTTCTGATAGATTGCGCAACCAAGAAGATCACTATCGAGTTACCATTATGAATATGATTAAAAGAAAGCCCGCCACAGCTAAAACACGTAAAAAATCACGTGAAGAGCTGAACGCGGAAGGACGTGAACGTAAACGTCAAAAGAAACACCGTGGCAATCCTGCCGGTAACCGTCAGCAGGAAGCGGAAAATAAACAGCAAGCTAAAAATACAGCGCCGAAAGATCCACGCATTGGTAGCAAAAAACCCATCCCTCTAATTGTGGGTGATGCACCAAAAGTTGCGAAGAAAAAACCTGCGCCAGCCAAAGTAGAACCTGTTCGTTTAACACCAGAACAAGAATTAGACTTGTTAGAAAACGATGCACGTTTAGATGAATTACTATCTCGTCTTGAAAACGGTGAAAAACTTAACGCTGAAGAACAGGCTTATACTGAAAAAACCCTTGATCGTATTGACGAATTAATGGTTGAACTGGGTATTGAGTTTGAAGATGATGACGATGAAGAAAAAACAGAAGACATCATGCAATTACTGAAAGGTAAATAATCAAAAGGCTAATCATTCGCCTTAATTACCTTATATCCAACAGATATCAATAATTTATTGATATCTGTTGTTTTTTATCAAGACACCTCTTCTCTACTTTTCATGCTCTCATATCATCAACGATAGGTTAAATACCCCTCTCAAGCTCAGATAACTCTATCTATTCCTCTTTTGTTATCCCTGATATCCTATTTTTCTATCTTTTATATACGAGTGATAAAAAATATGGATAACAGACAGCAGTACTTAGATATCGCAGCCGGGCAAGGAGAAAAAGTGCCCTCTCGTATAGTGGCTTTCCCTGCCCAGCCACTAAACTATGCGCTTATTGAACAACGCCTAGAAGAACAAACGGATTATACTGACGGTGAAATCAATTATTTGAGTGAAAATATTGATGATGGTTTTTTTTATCGTTGCCAACATGGTGATGCTGAATTACATTTTTTTGTCTGCCTTTACCCTCGCGATGAAAATTATGAAATACGTCCAATGTATTCAACAGATGAACTCACACCACAACGCTTAGCGCACGCGAATGCCACAACCCAAGATTTATTATTAGAAACACTCTTTACTGAGACGTTACATCCTTTAGCAAGTTACCGCCATCAACTGAATTTTCTAAACATTATCGCGCCTGAAATGGTTTTGGCATTAGATGAATCCGCAGCAGGTAAAGCCTTAACACCAGAATGGATCCGCTTCCAACTAGAAACACCCGATCTTTATCCCGAAGTAGAAAGTCTGTATGTTATTCATGCTGTTTATGATACAGAAAACGATCCACCCACCATGTTCTGGTTCCATACTCATGGATTAGCGCGTTGTGGCTTAACTGAAGTTGATTTAGTGATCCCAAGTATGCTGGAATCTTACTACGGCATTCCCGATCTTTTCCGTTGTTTTGTCAATAACAGTATCAATCATCGCCAGATTGAATTTGCAGAGCCAATGCTTTGTGGACAAACATCTTCAGGATTAGAATACCTTGTTGCCTTACCTTTTGAAGAGGGTATCCGCCATGTCAATCAATCGACGCCTCTTGATAGTCTTAGACCTTTAGAAGAGATGCGTTACGACATCGAAGGGGCACCAAATGGTATTTTCTTGGGTGATTTAGCCGATCGCGATGAATATCATCAACATCCATCTTCCATGCTATTTAGAACCAATGAAGAAAACCCAGTTTTAGAAACCTTCTTTAGAGGTTATGAAGAACAACAAGCGATGATGCTACTGCGCAGTAATGAAGAAACCTACGAGATGTCTGAAAAAGCCAAGCGACGCTGGGAATACTTCGTTTCTATGTTTGATAACTACAATCAACCGCCTGTTGAGAAAAAAAGTGGTTTCCTCTCTAAGTTATTAGGAAAAGACAAACCTGAAGAGACCGAAAACCCTTGGCAGTTTATGATCAAGTTCGGTATTCCTTATGGTGAAGGGGAAGAAAAAGAGCTAGAGCATATGTGGTTTGTACCACAATCTCGTGATGGAGATACCATTTATGCCAAACTACTCAATGTGCCATTTTATGTTGAAGAGATGCAAGAAGGTGAAATCTATCCCATTAATACAGACTTAATGACTGACTGGATGGTTTCCTATGAAGAGAATAGTTATACCCCAAACAATATTTACCAACTTTTTAGCCATCAGCAAACGCACTAATTAGCTAACGATTTCGCCATTCTAATGCGAGTACCTCATTTAAAATAACGAGAGACTCGCTTTTCTACTTCCTATGAAATCTACGTTCATCTTGTAACCCGTTAACATCATTAATTGATTGTTATTTTGTTGCTACATTGACATTTCAACTCTTCACATTTTGTTTTTGTCTAGTAACAGATGAATCAAACAGCCTAATTTCCTCCCAATATCTTTTCTCTGGTTGATTTAAATCAAGTGCAGAACAGCCTAGAGTAGGCTAAATTATACCCAATAAGGATAATTATAATTCTCATTAGCATTAAAAATATTTATTATAATTAACCTGACTCTTATTATGTGAATTTTTATATACGTTAATAATTATCAGTATCATTATTTTTTGTATCAATATTCGTGGAAGAACGATTTATGTCACTGATCCCAAATCACAGTTATAAAATCTTGAGCTACTCACCTCAGATTAGTCCTGCATACAGACAGAAGTTGTTATCTTTAGGTATGTTGCCTGGCGCTGTGTTTAACGTTATTCGTATCGCGCCACTGGGTGATCCTATTCAAATAGAAACACACCGAGTGTCCCTTATTTTGAGAAAAAAAGATCTCGCACTTATTAACCTTAGCGAAGTGGTTCATAGCGAAAAATAATCGTTATCTCTCATTCAACCAGGCAAGACAACTATTGGCATCACTATTATGACTCCTCTCACTATAGGCCTTATCGGCAACCCCAATGCTGGTAAAACAACACTTTTTAATCAGCTAACAGGCTCTCGCCAGCGCGTGGGTAACTGGGCGGGTGTGACGGTCGAACGCAAAGTTGGTCGTTTTACAACAGCAAATCATAAAATTGAACTTGTCGACTTACCCGGCACTTACTCATTAACCACTATTTCAGAACAAACATCACTTGATGAACAAATTGCCTGTCATTTCATTTTAAGTAATGAAGCAGACATGCTGATTAACGTTGTTGATGCATCTAATCTCGAACGTAATCTTTATTTGACATTGCAACTACTTGAGTTAGGCATTCCCTGCATTGTGGCATTAAACATGCTTGATATTGCACAACACCAAGATATGCAAATTGATATCAAAGCCCTATCTGCTCAACTGGGTTGTCCGGTTATTCCTATGGTTTCAACCAAAGCATCAGGCATGGATAAACTCAAAGACGCGATTGATGCTTTCCCTGCTGAAAAGAAAAAACCACAGGAATTACTGACTTCTTATCCTCTATGGTTATTAAATGAAGTTGAGGCACTCGCTGAAAAAATTAATCACGATGAATTCAATTTACAACAACGTCGTTGGATGTCATTACAGTGTTTAGAAGGGGATATCTATACCCATCAGCGCGCTCAAATTACCAAAGAAGATATCAAAGCAATTCGTCAACGCATTCAAGACGAACATAATAATGAGCCAGAATTAGTCATTGCGGATGCCCGTTATCAAAATATTGAGCGCATCTGTCATACTGTGATTAATATGGAGTCCATTAAGCCGAATATTCTGACACAAAATATCGATAAAGTGATATTAAACCGTTGGTTAGGTGTGCCTATCTTCCTGTTTGTTATGTATTTAATGTTCGTTTTGGCAATTAACATTGGTGGTGCATTGCAACCCGCTTTCGAAGGTGGTTCTGAAGCGATCTTTATCCATGGTATCCAATGGATTGGCGCAACCTTTAATTTCCCAGAATGGTTAACCATTTTCCTTGCGCAAGGTGTTGGTGGTGGTATTAATACCGTTCTTCCACTCGTGCCACAGATCGGGATGATGTATCTCTTCTTATCCATCCTTGAAGATTCAGGTTATATGGCTCGCGCCGCATTTGTTATGGATAGATTGATGCAGGCTTTGGGTCTACCCGGTAAATCATTCGTACCACTAATTGTTGGCTTTGGTTGTAACGTACCGTCTATTATGGGTGCGCGTACCCTCGATGCCCCAAGAGAACGATTGATCACGGTATTAATGGCACCGTTTATGTCTTGTGGTGCACGTTTGGCCATTTTCGCAGTATTTGCTGCCGCCTTCTTTGGTAAAAATGGTGCCAGTGTCGTCTTCTCACTTTACCTTCTGGGTATTGTTGTCGCTATTCTTACCGGATTGTTGCTAAAGCACACCATTATGCGTGGTGAAGCATCACCTTTCGTGATGGAACTGCCGGTTTATCACGTTCCACACCTAAAAACATTATTGATACAAACTTGGCAACGTTTAAAAGGCTTCGTGGTACGTGCAGGTAAAGTCATTATTATTGCCAGTATGTTTATTGGTGCATTAAATAGCTTTACCTTTTCAGGTAAACCCGCAGATAACATCAATGACTCTGCATTAGCATCGGTCAGTAAAGTGATCACGCCATTATTGCAACCTATTGGTGTTCATAATGATAACTGGCAAGCCACTGTAGGTTTAGTCACAGGGGCAATGGCAAAAGAAGTGGTTGTGGGAACATTAAATACCCTTTATACCGCAGAAAGCATTGTGAACGAGCCTTTTGATCCTGAAGAATTCGATCTCTGGGGTGAAATTGGTGACGCCTTTGGTGAAACATGGGATAGCTTAAAAGAGACCTTTACCCTAGCTGCACTTTCTAATCCAATTGAAGCAAGTAAAGGTGATGGTGAAATGGATACCGGCACTATGGGTACCATGGGTGCTAAATTTGGCTCCGGCATTGCCGCATACAGCTACTTAATCTTTGTTTTACTGTATGTACCTTGTGTTTCAGTAATGGGTGCGATTGCTCGTGAAACAAGCCGTGGCTGGATGACCTTCTCTATTCTTTGGGGATTAAATATTGCTTACTCACTGGCAGCACTGTTCTATCAAGTAGCAACCTTTAGTGAGCATCCGCAAAGTAGTGGCATAACCATTGCTGCCGTGGTGATCTTTAACTTAATTCTATTTATCTTGTTGCGTAATGCGCGTAGTCGTCTAACAATTAACTTAAGCAATAAGCCTTCATTGGCTAAACAATGTTGTTCAAAAGGTAGTTGTCACTAAGTAGCAAAGGAAAAGTAAGATGGCCAGTTTGATAGAAGTCCGTGATTGTATCGCCCTTAATGGTCGAGCCGATGCCCGTCTTATCAGCCATCAACTCAATATGCCTGAACCTTTGGTACAAGCAATGCTAGAACGGCTCACATTGATGGGTAAGCTTCAAGAAGTCGATGTAGAAGAGTGCTTTACAGGCAGTTGCAAACATTGCCCTGAAGCCACTGCCTGCCAGGCAAAACTTTATCAATTAACCTAACAAATTGATAAATTCCATCATAAAAACCCTTACTTTATGTAGGGGTTTTTATCTAATGCTTAAGATGAATCATTTTCATCTTCCTATTTAATGATTTACTTTCCTAACTATCACGGCATAATTCTTTAGATATAGACGTAAAGACGTCTATTGTTACTTCACTCTATAAGAATATGAAATTATGCCAATAACTGAATTTTCATCGACTATTACGACCGGCAAACAAGGTGGATTACAGATGCAATGTGCATCACGCCAGTTTCAATTTTTACTTGATGAACCTTTGTCATTAGGTGGAAAAGACAGTGCAATGAATCCTGTTGAAGCATTATTAGGTACATTAGGTGCTTGTAAGGGAATTGTCGCCAAAAGCTTTGCGCGTATGCATAAAATTAATCTCAACGATATTCGCATTGAAGTTAAAGGCGAATTAGATACCGATGGTTTTACGGGAAAAAATAAAGAAGCCAAAATCGGCTTTAGTAAAATTACGACGCACTTTTTTATTCAAGCTGATAATAGTGAAGAAGAGATCGCCGCATTTATCGCTTTTATTGAACGTACTTGCCCTGTTTTTGACACTATTAAAAATCCACCGATTTGTGAAACATCTTATAGTGTCGAAAACCACATTGAAAATATAGAGTTATAAACTCTCAAAACTGCCCTCAAGTATGGGCAGTTTTGGGTGATAACTATGATGCTATTTCACAAGCCTCAATTAACGCTTGAGTAAATTCATCAGGATGTGAAATAAACGGTGCATGAGCCGCATTACGGAAAATAACAGAAGGTGAATGTAGATAAAGAGTATCTAATAATCCGGCCACTTTTCGAGGAACTAAACCGTCTAAATAACCGTAAAAACGGATAAAAGGACAACTCAACGTTTTCAATTCTTCTCGTAAATCCTCAGTACGCAGAATTTCTAATCCACCATTAAGCACCTCAACAGAAGGGAGTGGTTGCTCTAATACCACTGATTTTAATGCTTTCATATCTTCACGGGCACTTTGTGTGCCCAATGTTTGCAACGCTAAAAAGCGCTCAACTGTGCGATGAAAATTCTCATTTAGTTGCTGTTCAAATCCTTTCAAAACCTCAGGTTTGATACCCGGCCAATCCTCATGAGCACCAAAGCAAGGTGAAGAAGCCACTGTGATCAATGCTTGCACATTGTTGGGGTTATCTAAAACAACACGACTAGCAACTAATCCGCCTAAAGACCATCCTAACCAAATTGCATTATCAGGGGCTTTTGCAAAAACAATTTCTGCCATCTCCTTTAATGTAAGAGCAGGAAAACCTTGGCTACGACCATAACCCGGTAAATCAACGAGATGAAGTGTAAAATGCGAGGTTAATCTCGGTATTAATGATTGCCAGATCTGTGCATTCAGCCCCCATCCGTGCAGCAGCACAAGATCTGTTTTTCCTTCACCGATTGTCTGCCAATACAATTTATTCATTGTTATGCTCTCTTCTCTTTTACAGGGATATTCATTATGTGGATAACAATAGCAGGATATTGTTGGTTATGTCGTCAACCCTTACATTATGATACTAAAGGTATTTGTTCGAGTTGCATTCGACATCTACCAACACAACAAAATCGTTGTCCTTGCTGTTTATATCCATCCTCTCATTCTATGATTTTATGTGGGCGTTGCTTACAATCCCCCCCTCCATGGAAACAGATGTTGACAGTCACAGATTATCAACCTCCACTAAATAAATTATTACACCTTTATAAATACGCTCCTCGCCCTCAAATAGCCTTATGTCTCGCACGACTTTTTTTATTGCGATGGCTTTCACATCGGCGAGAAAACCTAGTGCAAAAACCGGATAGCATTATTAGCGTTCCTTCACATCGCCATCGCCGTTGGTCTAGAGGCTTTGAGCAAGTAGAAGCTATAGCTAAGCCTTTGGCTAAGTGGCTAAATTGTGCTTATCAACCTGATACCCTGATAAGAACTCGTGCTACACTGGTGCAAACGCATCTTAATGCCAAGCAAAGGCAACAAAATTTAAAACATGCATTTGTATTAAATAACACAGTGTCGGTATCAGGGAAAAATCTGGCACTAATTGATGATGTTATCACTACAGGTGCGACATTAAATTCTATCGTACCCTTGTTATTTCGTGCGGGAGCACGCTCTGTTGAGGTATGGGCGATTTGTCGAACCTTGTAGTTAACCGCCAATTGGGCGTATGATAACCAACCAGAACAGTCAACTATTGAGCAAGACGATATGATTACTATTACTGATGCCGCACAGGCGCATTTTGCCAAACTACTGGCTAACCAAGAACCCAACACCCAAATCCGTGTATTCGTTATCAATCCAGGCACACCTAATGCTGAATGTGGTGTTTCATACTGCCCACCGGATGCTGTAGAACCAAACGATACTGAAATTCAATTTGAGAAACTGTCTGCGTATGTTGATGATATCAGTGCACCTTTCTTAGAAGATGCTGAAATCGACTTTGTTACTGACCAACTAGGCTCACAATTAACCCTAAAAGCCCCTAACGCAAAAATGCGTAAAGTTGATGCTGATGCACCGTTAATTGAACGCGTTGAATACGTATTGCAATCACAAATTAACCCTCAATTAGCGGGTCATGGGGGTCGCGTGAGTCTGATGGAAATCACTGAAGATGGCTATGCTATCTTACAATTCGGTGGTGGTTGTAACGGTTGTTCAATGATTGATGTCACCCTAAAAGATGGCATCGAGAAAGAACTGTTAAACCTGTTCCCTAATGAATTAAAAGGTGTGAAAGATTTAACTGAACACCAACGTGGTGAACACTCCTACTACTGATCCTTCAGTATCAAATCCCCTATGATACTCACCTGCATGGATATCATGGGGGATTTTTGTATTAAAATAATCATTTACAAAGAGTAACGTCATCTTTACCCATTTGGCGCTATGATAAATGTATCGTTCTCTCGCTCAGAACAAATAAATTAATTAACAATATAATAAATAAGACAATTATGGATAAGTTTCAATTTCTAAGCATTGAACAAGCCTATCAACTTTGGGTATCTCAATCGGCCGTTTTAGTCGATGTGAGAGATCCTCAAAGTTATCGTGCTGGTCATGCGACAAATGCATTTCATCTCACCAATGAAACGCTAAATCAATTTTTACAAGATGCTGACTTTGATGTTCCTGTTATGGTGATGTGTTATCACGGTCATAGCAGTCAAGGTGCGGCTCAATATCTGGTTAATATGGGCTTTGAAACCGTTTATAGCATTAATGGTGGTTTTGAAGCATGGCAAAGAGAGTTTCCACAAGCGATAACATCTCTGCAATAACGACGGATGAGTTTTGTCAATGATCCACATTATTACGCTTTCCAACCCTCAAGCTGCTGATTTATTTGTCAATTATATGGCAACAAAAGGTGTGCGAATTCATGCAAAAAATGAAAATCAGCAAATCTCACTTTGGTTAGAAGACCAACATCAGTTGAAAATGGTTGAAAAAGAACTTAACACGTTTCTACGTGAGCCTTTTCACCCGCGCTATCAAGCCGCAAGTTGGCAAACAGGCAATCCACAAAATACGGGTATAAAATATCGCCCTACTTTTTCGATAAAAAATATGGTGCAACAATCAGGCCCATTAACCGTACTGGTCATTATTTTATGTATCTTGGTTTTTATCTGGCAACAAGTGGTTGGTGACTATAATGTCATGCTATATCTAGCATGGCCTTATGAAGAGAGCTTAAACCTTGAAGTCTGGCGCTATATTACTCCGGCATTTATTCATTTTTCACTAATGCATATCGCCTTTAATCTTGCTATGTGGTGGTATCTCGCAAGTCAAACAGAACAGCAATTGGGCACGGGTAAATTATTTGTGATCATGCTCGTTTCTGCGCTCTTTAGTAATTGGGCACAATCCTTGTTTACAGATTCCAACTTTGGCGGGCTATCTGGTGTTGTTTATGCATTAATTGGCTATGTTGGCTTAACGGGAATACGTCATCCCGAAAAAGGTATCGGTGCTCCAACAGGCTTAATTGTCTTTTCGATTTTGTGGATTATTGCAGGTTATATGGGCGTTTTAGGTGACTCTATTGGAAATGCTGCACATTTTGCAGGCTTCCTTATCGGCTTATTGATGGCTTTGTGGGATAATCGACATCAATTATCTCGTAGATCATAATAAAATGAACATGATATTTTTAACATTAGGGGACACCTGTGAAGCAAACGCAACGACATGATGCCATCATTGAACTGGTACGCCTGCAGGGCTATGTCAGCACTGAAGAGTTGGTGGAGCATTTTGAAGTCAGCCCACAGACCATCCGACGTGATTTAAATGAATTAGCGGAAAAGAACAAAATCCAACGCCATCACGGTGGTGCTGCATTACCGTCAAGCTCAGTAAATACCGCTTATCATGATCGTAAAATTATGTGGTCTGATGAAAAATCACGAATTGCACAACGCGTGGCGAGTTTAATTCCTGATGGCGCAACACTGTTTATTGATATTGGCACAACGCCTGAAGCCGTTGCGCATGCACTTATTAATCATAAAAACCTCCGTATAGTGACTAACAACCTTAATGTAGCAACGTTACTTATGGGTAAAGAAGATTTTCGTTTGATCCTTGCGGGTGGTGAAGTACGCACACGAGATGGGGGGATTGTCGGTGAAGCAACACTTGATTTTATCTCTCAATTCCGTCTTGATTACGGTATTTTAGGGATAAGTGGTATTGATATGGATGGCTCATTGCTTGAGTTTGATTACCACGAAGTTCGCACTAAACGCGCAATTATCGAAAACTCACGCTGTGTTATGTTGGTCACTGACCATTCTAAATTTGGGCGTAATGCAATGGTGAACTTAGGCAATATGAATCTGATCGATTACTTATTTACCGATCAAGAGCCACCAGCAGGGATCCAAAAAATTGTTGAACAGCACAACGTTCAACTCGAATTATGTTAATTAAATAAACGCCCTCGGAAAGTACCTATCTAGGTACTTTTTTTATCAACTCACGGTCAAACTCGATTAACCCCTTCTATTCTCTCTCTTTTCTATTAATACATTAACAATGTTGCTTATTTCCAATAAGCACACAAGTTATGTGGATATGATAATAAATTGTTATCCATATCACGCGGTTATGTTTTTTATCAGTTATATAGTTGGCATTTTCATCAAACTTCATTACAATTATGAGCGAAAACGAACATTAAAGAATTGTTTCGCGCATTCGTAGGAGGATGTTATGAAAACTCAAGACTTGATTGTCATCGGCGGCGGAATAAACGGCGCTGGAATTGCGGCGGATGCAGCTGGCCGAGGCCTTTCAGTACTTATGCTGGAAGCTCAAGACTTAGCAAGTGCGACATCTTCCGCGAGCTCTAAACTGATCCATGGTGGTTTACGTTATTTAGAACACTACGAATTCCGCTTAGTGAGTGAAGCACTGGCAGAACGTGAAGTGTTATTGCGCTTAGCACCACATATCGCATTTCCTATGCGTTTTCGCCTGCCACACCAACCACACTTACGCCCAGCTTGGATGATCCGCATTGGTCTATTCCTTTATGATCACCTCGGAAAGCGCGTAAGTTTACCAAGCAGTAAAGGCATTAAATTTGGCGCAAACTCTGTTTTAAAACCAGAATTAACGCGCGGTTTTGAATATTCAGACTGCTGGGTTGATGATGCACGTTTAGTGGTATTAAATGCGCAAGAAATCGCCCGTCGTGGTGGTGAAGTGCGCACACGCACGAAAGTCACCCGCGCTTGGCGTGAAAATGATTTATGGATGGTAGAGGCTCAAGATTTACGTACAGGTGAAACATCTCGCTATCAAGCCAAAGCCTTAGTAAACGCGGCTGGCCCTTGGGTTAAAACCTTATTTGATGAAGGTTTAAAACTAAAATCACCTTATGGTATCCGTTTAATTAAAGGTAGCCATATTGTCATTCCTCGTGCACATAACGAACCACAAGCATATATCTTACAAAACGAAGATAACCGTATTGTCTTTGTTATTCCGTGGATGGATGAATTCTCTATCATTGGTACTACCGATGTGGAATATAAAGGAGACCCGAAAGATGTGGCGATTGATGACAATGAAATTCAGTATTTACTGAAAGTCTACAATGATCACTTTAAGAAACAACTGACGAAAGAAGATATTGTTTGGGATTATTCAGGTGTGCGTCCATTATGTGATGATGAGTCAGATTCACCACAAGCTATTACGCGTGACTATACATTAGATGTTCATGATGACAATGGTAAAACACCACTGTTATCTGTATTTGGTGGTAAATTAACGACTTATCGTAAATTAGGTGAACATGCTGTTGATAAATTAATCACTTATTTCCCTAACATGGGCAAAGCGTGGACTAAAAATGGTCAATTACCCGGTGGTAATTTAGAAGGCTGTGATCGTGATGGTTATTCACGTTTGATTCGCCAACGTCATCCATGGTTACCAGAAGCCTTAGCGCTACGCTTTGCGCGTACTTATGGTAGCAACACTGAATTGCTACTTGAAGGCGTTACTGATTTAACAGGAATGGGCGAAAACTTTGGCCATAATCTGTATGAAGCTGAATTACGTTATTTAGTGAAACATGAATGGGTTATCGAAGTAGATGATGCTATTTGGCGTCGTACTAAACTCGGCATGTGGTTGAATGACGAACAAAAACAACGTATTAGCCAATGGTTAGTGGAAAATACTCAAAATTCATAAGAGTAGTAATAACTATTCTCTGACTCTGTTCGATGTTTTTATTAGCAATTTTTGTGGCGCCGAATACCGCGCCACTTTTTTTTACTTTTTTCATAGCAAGAAAATCAATATACAACCCGTTAATGACTATTTAAGTTGTTTTTCTAAAAAAGCTTTTAATACCGTTGCATTATTTTGTTGCTTATCTTTGCCTGAATAAAGTAATACCAATGGTTGCTCTTTAGCTATTGCAATAAGCGATTGCCAATGCTCAGGTGTAGCTATTAATTCTTGCGTATAACGTTGCGTAAATTCAGCAAAATCTCCACCACCGCCATGAAACCATTTTCGCAGTTCAGTCGAAGGCGCAACACCTTTATTCCATTCATCATAATGAAAATCTGTCTTTTTCACGCCTCTTGGCCAGAGCCTATCGACTAATACACGATAACCTTCATGCTCACCGTCTTTATCATCATAAACACGTTTACAAGTGATCATATTGCTCCTCATCAATACATTAATTAGCTTTATTGTAGAAGAAAAATCAGAAGGCTTACCTCTTAATGTGCTTGTTTTTATCATAAAGCAGATTGCAACATGAAGCTTTCTCTCATTCCGATTGAATTATCCTCATCAAAAACAAGGTGAATAATTGTTGACTAAATAACCTAATTAAGAGAATCTACATCTAGACGTCTAAATGGTTAGATGGGTAAGTGAGTAGTAATACTTAAATAAGAATAACAACACAGTAAAAGATTGATGAGGTACAGGTATGAGCTTTTATCACGCAAGCCAACATGAAGCATTAAACCAAAATCTTGCTGAATTAGATGGCCAGATCCAAGTTTCATTTGAATTTTTTCCCCCTCGTACTGAAGAGATGGAAAATACCCTTTGGCAATCTCTTGCGCGTTTAAATACCTTAAAACCCAGCTTTGTTTCTGTGACTTATGGGGCAAACTCTGGCGAACGAGACAGAACGCACTCCATTATTAAAGGGATCAAAGAACGCACAGGGTTAGAAGCTGCACCACACTTAACCTGTATTGATGCTAGTCGTGAAGAGCTACAACATATCGCACAAGATTATTGGCAAAGTGGTATTCGCCATATTGTCGCCTTACGAGGAGACTTACCCGATAACACACAAAAACCCGAGATGTATGCCACGGATTTAGTCCATTTACTTAAAGGTGTGGGTGATTTCGATATTTCTGTAGCGGCTTACCCTGAAGTGCACCCTGAAGCAAAAAGTGCACAAGCGGATTTAATTAATCTAAAAAGAAAAGTAGATGCAGGAGCTGATCGCGCCATCACTCAGTTTTTCTTTGATGTCGAAAGCTATTTGCGTTTCCGTGACCGCTGTGTTTCAACGGGTATTGATGTCGAAATTGTGCCAGGAATTTTACCGGTGACTAATTTTAAACAGCTCAAGCGCTTTGCAGGTTTAACCAATGTTAAAATTCCGGGATGGATGAATAAAATGTTTGATGGATTAGATAATGATCCTGAAACGCGTAGTCTGGTAGGTGCTTCGATTGCAATTGATATGGTGAAGATCTTAAGTCGTGAAGGGGTAAAAGATTTCCACTTTTATACGCTTAATCGTTCAGAGTTAACCTATGCTATTTGCCATACGCTAGGAGTTCGCCCTGAGCTTGTTAGGGCATAAATCGGCACAATACCCCGCCAATAAAGCGGGGGTGACATTCTGATGAGTTACTCACCAAAGTGATAGGGTTTTTCTACTGGCAATAGGCTGTATGCAGTATCGAGATCACCATTCGCAATACACGCATCTATTTTATGTACCTTATCAGTAATATCCGTAATATTTACAATCCACTCTTTACAATATTTTTCAACTGCTTGATTTCGTAAACCAATTTGGATAGTACGGTAGCTGAGTCGATTGAGGTAAATATCGCGTTCAGGATCCCACTGAATGCGGATATTACTCGTTTCCGAAGCCTCTTTCCACGCTTCAGCACTGACATAGCGATCTGGGTCAAAATGACTTACAACGCCTTGTGTCAGCATCTCTTGAAAGCCTTCATGCGTAATATCAACTGCAAGAATAGAAGCTTGATTAGCGTCTTTACGTCCCCATCCAGAGCGGTACATCATCCAAAGAAAGGAGGGTTTAACCCACGTCATACGGGTCATACTAAAAGGGGGCGAAACAAATGTTCCGTTTGCGACTGCGCTCTGAGCAATAGTATTAGAATAGGCTTGGTAAACACGAACAAAATCATCCGTATAATATGCCCTTACTTCACACTCAGGACATCGGTCAACATCATCGTTCATCTTTCTTTAATATCCTTTTATATTAATAAAATGGAACTATTCGCTTAAATTATGAGCCTCTGATTACAGATAATCAAGAGCCCTTATTTTTGTTAAGGCGCTATCAATAGAGTAGCGTGCATTTATAAAAGCAAAAAAAAGAATAACAATAAAATGAACAGACTAATGTTCCTATTGTGTTTTATTTATACAGTGATGAGTCAATTAATCTTGCTATATTACTCACAAAGTGAGGCGAATAAGCAATTTAATTGACTCACTGGGTAGAAATTAGACGCTCGATAAGCTGTGTTTTTATCAATGCAGGGGATTTAACTGCGGTGCCTGCTATCTTTGCAGACATTATTTCAAAGGCTTTTTCGACCAATAAAGCCTCATCTTGCTTCATTGACCACACATTATTAGGTAAAAAACTTAACATCACATGGTCATCGAATGTACCAATATGAAGATATGCCGGAATAACGCCTTCACGTTGACGAATAACACTTAATAGGCCTTCAAGAATAGGCAGTGATGAGGCAATAAAATGAGACGGTATTTGCTGATGTTGCTCTAAATACTGTTTCATCATCTGTTCACCATCTTTAGTTGTATTATGTTCAGCATAAGAAACCGTTACACGACTATCATCGCCATAATGCCCTTTTATTGCTTGTACATAACCTCGTAAACGCGCTGCAATGGTGGGCAGTAGCGCATCTCCCGCAAAAAAATGGATTGGCGCATCTTGCTTTATCATCGCTCTTGTCAGTTGAGCTCCACTGTCGCAGTTATCTGATGCCACACAAATAGCATCACTCACAGAAAAGTCTCTATCTAAGAAAACGAGAGGTTTTTGACGATGTTTAACATGGTGTAACTGATTTTTTCGGCTGGATGAAACAATAAAAATACCATCAACGTTGCGTTCATCCATTGATTTAACAAGTTTATTTTCATTTTTGATATCACCATAAGTACAACTAATGGTGAGTTGGCAACCAATTTGGTGACAATGCATCTCCAGCTTTTCAGCTAGAGCAGCAAAAAATGGGTTAGAGAGACGAGGGACAACTAATCCATAAGTATCTGTTTTATTAAGTTTTAAGCTTCTTGCTGCATGATTAACGGTATAACCAAATACCTCAACATAATCCGCTATTTTCTTTTGCGTTTTTGCACTGATCCGGTATTGATCACCTTTGCCATTTAATACCAATCTGACTGTGGTAATAGACAAATTCAGGTCATTTGCAATCTGTTCAACTGTTTTTGCCATTAATATTCCATCATTGATATTGTTGCCCTCATCTTAATGATGAGGGCCAGTTAACCTTTACTGAGCAGGTTTAGCTCGGCATTTCTTCCACATTGTTTTTAACGAAGGTCCAATAATTGGCAGGATCAACGTCAATATTGCAATACCTAAAAATGTCGCAGTAATTGGGCGTGTATAGAGAATGGATAAATCCCCCTGAGACATCATTAAAGCACGACGTAAGTTTGATTCTGCCATCGGCCCTAAAATAATCCCGATAACCACCGGAGACATGGAAAAGTCGAGCTTTATCATAATATAAGCTAACAATCCCGCACCCATCATTACAAATACATCAATGATGCTATGGTTTACAGAATAAGCACCAACACTACACAATACAAAGATAATAGGCACTAATACACGACGTGGCACATCCATCACTCGAACAAAGAGCTTCATACATAAGAAACCTAAGATACCGAGGAAAATATTCGCCACCATTAAACCAATAAAAACGCTGTTTACTTCAACAGGATTGTCAGTAAAAAGCTGAGGCCCTAATGCCAATCCTTGAACCATAAATGCCCCCATAATAATGGCAGTTGCGCCATCACCTGGGATACCTAAGGTCATTAAAGGCACCATGGTTCCACCTGTTACTGAGTTTGCACCCGCTTCTGGCGCTGAAACACCTTCAGGTGAACCGTGACCAAATTCTTCAGGGTGTTTAGACCAACGTTTCGCTTCGTTATAAGAGATAAATGATGATATATCTCCCCCCGTTCCTGGAATTGCGCCAATCGTTGTACCAATGGCTGATGAGCGGAAGTACGTTGGTAACACACGTTTAAAATCAGCCCATGTTGGTAATACACGGTGAATACGCGCATTAATTTTTTCACTCTTCTTCTGTTTGCGCTCACGGTACTCTTCTTCAAAGCTAATCAAACCTTGAGAGAAAGCGAACAAACCAACCAAAATAGGAATAAACGAAACACCCCCCATTAAATAAACGGTATCAAAAGTAAAACGAGGCCCTGATGTCATCGGATCAAGTCCAATGGTTGCAATCACAAGCCCTATTGCGCCACCCATTAATCCTTTCACAATCGATTGCGATGATACACTGGTAATAATACTTATGCCAAATACTGCAAGTGCAAAATACTCAGCTGCAGAGAAACCCGTCGCCACTTTTGCCAATTGAGGGGCTATCACAATTAAGGCAATCGTACTAAAGATCCCCCCAAACATAGACCCCATTGTGGATAAGCCCAGTGCTCGTCCTGCTTCTCCTTTTTTCGCCATTGGATAACCGTCTAATACCGTTGCAGCAGAAGCGGGAGTACCCGGCGTACTAATCAAGATCGCGGTAATTGAGCCACCATACACGGCACCACAATACATTCCTAATAACAGAAGTATTCCTGTCATTCCTTGGAAGGAGTAGGTTAATGGGAGTAGCAATGCAATACCCATATTCACTGTTAAACCGGGTAATGCGCCGATAATAATACCCGCGAACACCCCTAACAGGATCATCGTTATCGTTTCCAGAGTGAAAACGACCATTAAAGCGTCTAATATTTCCATCTCAAAGCTCCTTTACCGCTTATTCAAAAAAGACGGAAGTTGGCAGAGGTGAATTAAAGATAATGTCAAAGAAGACATAAACGGCAGCAACCATCACAACGGGAATAACAACCAATGCAATAGGTTTTCTTTCATTCATCAGCCACATAATGACTGGGATAAGAAGCAGTGACGGAACAATAAAACCAAAAAAGTGCAAACCCGTGGCATAGACCAACATAAAGAGGCCTAAACCATAAGCGCGTTTAACTGCAGTAGAACTTAGATCAACAGACTTATGTACGTGTTTAATTTTATCAACCACAATACTGATCCATTGAAAAATCCCCAGTAAAATAAATAAGATGGCTAAACCATAAGGCCAGAAACGTTCCCCTGGTACACCATAATCATCAAACATGCTCATATCACGGGAGAGATAGATAATAAGTGCCCCGAAAGCCACTGAAATCGCACCGATGATTGTATTGATTTTTGTCATGTCGGGATCTCCCCGACCCTACCTGCCGTAACAGGTAGGGTGGTTTATAATAATAGAAAAGTTATTTTTTCAGGGTTGCTGAAATTAACTCAGCATACATCTCGTGGTCTTCTTTCATCATTTGGTAAGCATCATCACCAGTGATAAATACAGGCATAATACCTTGTTTTTTCAGTGCTTCTTGATACTCTGGTTTTTGAACAACTTCAGAGAATGCACCCACTAACTCATTTTTCACGTTATCTGGTACGCCTGCTGTTGTTGCTAAAACGGCCCAAGCACGCATTTTCACGTTAGTATCTAATTTCAGCGCTTCTTTAAAGGTTGGTACTGCTGGGAATAATGGGAAACGACGCTCATCCATTACACCAAGAACGCGTAAAATACCCGCATCAACCTGAGATTTAACCGCACCTGGTGTGGTCAACACGCCATCAATATGGTTACCCACTAATGCTGCGATTGAAGGGCCTGTCCCTTCGTTATAAGGAATATGATTAAATTTAGTACCTGTAGTACGTTCGATATTCACACCTGCTAGATGGAAAATTGCGCCCATACCTGAGTTACCCACTTTTAACTTACCTGGGTTTGCTTTAGCACCATCAATAAACTCTTGTAACGTTTTATAAGGTGAATCGGCATTAACAACTAATACCACAGGATCGGCAATTGTTGTTGCAATTGGCGTAAAGTCTTTATAAGTAACCGGTGATTTACCTTGATGTGGGAACATTGCTAATTCAACGGTAGTCATCACTAATTTCGTACCATCTGGACGTGCATTTGCAACTTCAATTAGCCCTGTTAAACCATTACCAGCGGGTTTATTGACTGGCACGAAAATACGGCCTGCCGGCATCACATCTTTAGCAAATTCAGTAATAGTACGCGCTGAAGTATCAGTACCACCACCCGGATTTTTCGGGATAATGACATCAATATTTTTTGTAGGATACGTTAACTGTTGGGCAACTGCATTCCCCATGCCCAGTGTCATCGTAATCGCCAACGCTGCGAGTAGACTCTTTTTCATAAAACCCTTTCTCCACATTTTTATTGAGTAGCCATTAGTTGCTGATAGACAATGTTTTTTCGATTCCAAGTAAAGGTCACGTGTAGGGTATTGTTTTCAGCAACAATAGCCGGATATGAAAATTCGCCTTCCCCATCGAGTAAATCGAATGGTTCAGACCAAGTACTGCCATTATCGGATGAAAGACTGACAGAGATGGGATAACGACGGCTCCAGTTACCTGAATTCGGGTTATACACCAATGCCAGCTGACCATCTGCGAAGGAGACGACATCAATGCCGCTATTATTATTTGGTAATATTGTTGCATAAGCCGGACACCAATTGCGTCCATAATCCGTTGAGTCGCTACGATAAATAGTACCGCGCGTACTCCGCATCATGGCATGCACATGCCCAGGCTGGGATTCCCATAGTGTTGGTTGTATCACGCCATCCCATTGAAAAACACGTTGTAGATCAGTCTCCCATAAGGCATCATCCTTTAAACCTTGCCAGATTTCATGTTCCGTTTGCCCACCTTTATGATGTTCAATCGGAATATCCACTCGCAACCAGTGTTGGCCGTTGTCACTCGATATATCGACAAACGCATCCCAGAATTGGTCATCCTCAACCGAACCTGGTGCCAACCACTCGCCATTCGACATCACTAACACTTTATTTTTCACAGGACCTCTAGGTGCTACATCACCAGAAACCAATTCACTCGGTAAACTCCAGCTATTTCCGCCATCCTTCGAGATAACGTATTGGGTCGTCCAACTATGTACATCGGGACCCGTTTTATAAAACAGCCAGATATTACCTGTTGATGGGTCAACATGTAAAACTGGATTCCAGTGCGCAACACCCGGATTTTTAACAACAGGTTGAGCGTGTTGCCAATGATCGCCCTCTTTTAGCGCCAGCCAGATAGCGGTATTACCGCTACCTTCTTTATCGCCAGCAAAAAAAGCGGTTAATAAACGCTCAGAGTTAGGCACACGCACAATCGTTGAAGCATGGCAGTGATTAAAAAGTGAATGCGCATTATCAAGCACAAACTGGGTTTCCTTCATCACGAAAGGCATATTCCTACTCCTGTGTCCTAAATTAATCTAACGAAAGCCACTTCTTCATATTTTCACCTAATGCAGTCATGCTATTGACGGCAGAAGGGAAAAATGAGTTTTCAAACTGACTGCTGTTACGGGAACGGCAGACTAGAGTGCTGAAATTACCAATCAGGCGCTGATGATATTTAGCGCATGCTGGATAATCCAGTGTTTCGGTCATCGCTGCTGTTGATAAATAATCAGCTAATACTGCAGCCTGCTCCGGTTTATCCTTCCAATTTTCATAAAGCCAAACATAAAGCTCTGGATGGAAGTTAGCCATAACACCGCTATATGCCTGACATCCTGCTTGGAATGAAGCTAATAGCGTTTGGCTATTGGCGTTTGCAAGGTGCAAGCGAGTTCCTTTTGATAATGCCAAACGACGCTCTATCATGGGTAGAGAACAGCAGGTGTCTTTAATAAAAGTAAAGCGATTACTTTGCGCACACCACTCTACAATCTCTTCAGATAACAAGCGTTTGTAAGGATGAGGGCATTCATAAATGCCCAAATCAATCTCTTTTGGTACCACATTGGTTAAGACTTGCAGTGTTTCCAGCGCTTTATCATCTGAATCACCAATAAGCGCTAAGCGATTACTGATCATAATGACGCCATCGACACCTGTACCCGCCATTGCCTGCAATTGTTCTTTTTGCTGACTTAATGCGGTTGCAGTATGACCCGAAGCCACTACAGGTACTCTTCCATCTGCTTTTTCAACGATAAAGCGGGTAAGTGCTTGAGTTTCCTCATCACTTAAATAAAACATTTCGCTTGATTGGCAGGCGGCGAAGAGTCCATGTACACCAGAATCGATATACCAGTCTACAAGGCGCTCTAACGACGCCCAATCAATCTCCCCTTTGGCATCAAAAGGGGTTAGCATAACAGGCCAAACACCGACGTATTTTTGCTGGCTCATCATCAATTCCTTACAGTAGATTAATGGCATCGCCTGCCACTTTCACTTGAATACCTTGAGTCAATGCTTGAGCAACAAAGGCTTTAAGCACAAACGCCAATTTATCTTCATCAATGTAAGCCACAGTAATGTGATTACTTTGATGTCCCGCCATAAGGTCATCACGCGTTACGCCATCTAACGTACAGTTTAATAATGGCCATTCGTAGTTGGTTGCTCTACGGCGACGTTCAAATTCTGCTTCAGGTAATTCTACCGCCACACCCGTACCGATATGCATAATCACATCAGTGCCTTCATAGTGTGCACGAGCCCATAACAAGCGCCCTGCTTTACCTTGACCGGCGATAGTTGATCCCCCTTTAGGGAAGAACATCGGAGGCTGACGATAACCTGTTGCACCTTTTAAGCCACCTTTGAGGTGTTCAAAAGGAACCGAACCTGAAATTTCCATATCCCAGTAGAATGTTCCTTCGTACTCACTCCCCCAACGGATGTCATGCAGTGTGGTTTCTGCCGGTAATCCTAATGATGTTAATAAACGCCATAACATCGTTTGAGGAATAGCCGTCCCCATGTCCACTTCGTTGATACAAGGGATTGGCGTGTTAGGGCAGATAATTTCACCGTTTTCATCTGGCAGTGGGAAACGTGCTGTCGAACCAATAGCTCCTTCTGCAAAGTCAGACGCTGGGCAACAATCTTTTAAGCCCTGCTGATATTGCACACCTACCGCAGTTAAACCAAAACGTTTTACGAAACGCGCCATTGCAATCATCATGGCGCACTGCTCCATCACTTGTTCACGAGTAAGTTCAGTTTTGTCATCTTGACCAAACATAAACGTCATCCCGTTATCCTCGTACCACTGTAAGCACGCCTCTCTTAATTCTGTCGGTACTTTCGCCATTTCGACCAGTAACGCAGATTGAGAAAGGGATTCAATTGGCATACCAATATTGATCATGGCCTGTTGTGGGAAGACCCCATTAATCATTCCCATACAGAATGTATCGAACAAACCTATTATTTCTTTATTTTTAATTATGTATTCGCCGACTTTACGACCCACTTCGCCGGCTTCTGTCGCCATTACCCTGTGTGTTGGCGCAATATCTGTAAGATAGTTAAGCTTATGATTTACATAACCATATTTTAACCAAGTCGCTAAACCATCTACAAAAAATTCATCATCAAATGCTTCTGACCATAAACGTGAATAATTTTTACCTAAACTGGTCATCGTCCCTGCTAAACACAACATCCCCACCAAACCCGGCCATGTACCATCAAAGTTAGCCAGCAGTAAAATAGGACCGCGATGGTGTGCTAACGAAGAGGCAATATGGTGTGAATATTGCCATGCGGTTAATAACACGATAACCGGTGCATCAGGATCGATAGCGGCAAACATATCGCAACCTTCACGCTGACTACTGATAAAACCATGACCACGTGCTTCATTAATTTCATGAGCACGCTTCATTTTGTAACCTTGAGCTTCTAATGCTGCGGCCAGTTTATCTTCAAATTTTTTCTGAACAGGCCAGCACGTTACGTTCGCAGGCTCACGTAAGTCTGCGTTAGTGACCATCAGGATCTCTTTCTGACCTGCTGTGATGGTTGTCGGTAATTTCGGTAGATTTAAGTTCAACATAAGATATCCCTGGTAAGGTAAACTCGGTTCATAATCGGAAAAACAGGTGGTCAGCAATCTGACATCATTTCGTTATAACGCTGCTGATCTTGATACATCTGCAAGTAAACTTGGTATTTAGCTTGATGGAAGGCGAATGTGTCGCTATCGGGTGTGATAATGCCACCTTCTCGTACCATCGCGCTGGCTGCTTTTGAGAAATCATCAAAGGCTTTGCAAGCAACCGCACCTAATAATGCAGCCCCTAAATTCACCGCATCCTCTTCTTGTGCTAAATGAATTTCACGACCTGTCGCATTGGCGTATTCGCGTAGCCACAATGGATTTTTCGTCGCGCCACCACACATCACAATGCGATTAATTTGATGTCCTGCATCTTCAAGCGTATCGATAATATGACGTGTACCGTAAGCAATAGATTGCAGTGTGGCCAGATAATAGCGCGCTAATGCAACTCGGCCACTTTCAAGCGTTAATCCACTCACCATGCCTTTTGCTGCAGGATTGGCGCGTGGAGAACGATTACCATGATGATCAGCTAAAACATGGAACTGTGCGGTTGGGTATTGTTCAATTTCTTCTAATTCAGCCACCGCTTCGTTCAATAAGACATAGTAATTAACGCCTTTTTCTTTTGCTTCTTGTTCTAAGTCAGCCCATGACTCATGACGGCGGATAGACCATTCAACTAACGCACCAGCAGCACTTTGACCGCCTTCGTTTAGCCATAAATCGGGTAACATCGCGCCAAAGTAAGGCCCCCAAACACCGGGTACCATAATGGGATATTGGCTTACAATCATATGACAGTTAGACGTACCACTGATAATCGCCAAACTCCCTTCAGGTTGTGATGCCGTTAATGCCAAACCACCCGCATGCGCGTCAATAATGCCTGAAGCGACAATCACCCCCTTGTGCAGGCCAAATGCATTGGCAACAGACTCATTTAAACAACCCGCTTGTTCACCTAATGCCAGAATGGTTTGAGGTACTTTTTCTAATAATTCATCCAACCCCACATCGGCTAACAAACTTTCACTAAATTGCCCCTGATGTGCTAAATAGTTCCATTTACAGGTTAATGTGCAGGTGCTTGCCACATCCCCTGTTGTTGCTTTCCACACTAAAAAGTCAGCTAAATCAAAGAATCGCCATACGTTTTGATAACGCTCTGGGTAATGATTTTTTAACCACAGAATTTTGGGCAATTCCATTTCAATACTCACTTCACCACCGACATATCGTAGCGAAGGATCATTAGTCAGGTTGATAGTTACCGTTTCTTGTACAGCTCGGTGATCCATCCACATGATGATATCTTGCTCTGCCTTTCCACTTGGTGAAACGGAAAGTCCTTTGCCGTCTTTACCCACTGCAACCAAAGAACAAGTGGCATCAAAACCAATAGATTTCACATGGATAGGATCAATAGCAGATAACGTCACCGACTCTTTTACGGTCGTGCAAACCTGCTGCCAAATATCGGTGGACGATTGCTCAACGAAATCCGTTTTCGGACGGAATTGAGCAATAGGGCGAACCGAAAAGCCTAAACGCTTTCCATTGCTATCAAATACCGCTGCACGGACACTGGCTGAGCCAACATCAACGCCAATAAAATATTGTTGTTCCATGCGAACCCTCATCATTTGCTAACGCTATGCTAATTTTTGCTACTTCGAGTTAGCAAGTTAATTCGAGCATGATGAAAAAACAATCACAATAAGATTAGTTTGTGATGCAGATCTACATCAATAATATAAATTATTGATTTTAATGGTAATTTATTTATTCCACTTTATTGGTAATTGAAGTGTAGAACTGAATCGATTATGTTCGTTATAAATATAACGAACATTTAATGAATGATTGAGTGAAAATACTTATTAGAATATTAATAGGATTATCATAAAATGATTTTATTAAAAGATATCTCACTAATAATTAAAAATATTATTTAAAAAAGAATTAGACACTAAAAATAATCATCTTCCTATTGTTATAACTTCCCATTGTTTTATTTTTAATAAGTTAATTTAAATTTATACATTCATTTTTGGAGCATTTGATGATGTTGAAAAATATTGCTGTCAGTCTCTCTCTACTGCTTATTTCCTCTTCTGCTTTTTCAGTGTCATTAGCAGAAAAAGAATTATATAAAAAATTTGAAGAGAATATTCAATCTCGTGTTGTCGATTTAAATAAAAGCTGCGATACCAATATAAAAGTGGCTTTTGATTGGTCTGCATTTACTGCTGATGATTTAAAAACAATAGGGATTGATAGTTATTGTAGCGAGGGGCTAAAAGGTGTAATAAATACCTGTGGAAGCTCAAAAGTCGCACAAGAGACAGTAAAAGAAAAAATACAAAACATTACCTGCTCTAAAGCCACGCCTCGCAGTATTGAACTTAAAGAAGGTACACTGGATTTTGGTATTGATTTTAATGCCTCAAATGATGCAAAAGCCGTACAAGAACACTTAATGAATAATCTCTAAATAGATTAAATTCAGCAAACAGCAATGCTTAAAGGTATTGCTGTTTATGAATTAGATAACAGACTGAATAAGTTTTTTAGAATAGTCATGTGTAACATTACCTAATTTATTTATCTCACATAATTCCATCTTTTTTCCTTGTAAAAAAAACATCACTTTATCGCAAAAATAAGCGACTGTTTGAATATCATGACTAATAAAAAGATAAGATAATTGGAATTCATCTTTTAATTGTTTTAATAAATCTAATATCTGCACTTGCGTAGGAATATCTAACGAGCTCAATGCCTCATCTAATACAATCAATTTAGGGTAAGAGGCTAATGCGCGACATAAACATACACGTTGCGCCTGCCCTCCTGACAGCTCATAAATATAACGTTGATAACAATTTTTAGGTAATCCCACTTTATCTAAAAAAGAAAAAATAAGGTTTTCTAACGCCTGACGATGAATACTTGGATAGTGTATTTTTACTGGCTCAGCAATAATTTCGCCAACCGTTAATGTAGGATTAACCGATGTTGTATAATCTTGGAAAACAATGCTAATAATACCTTGGCGATGGAGTCGTTTTGTCACCGATTTATTATTCAAATAAATAGCACCACAATCTGGTAATTCTAATCCACAAATTAAACGTGCCAAGGTGCTTTTACCACTGCCACTCTCTCCCACTAAACCAAAAGCTTCACTCGCATTAATATTAAAAGAGAGTGTGTCGATAACCTTCACTTTCTCACCTAATAGGGTGTTATTTTTTTGAATATAAAATTTACTAATATTCTCAACGTTTAATAACATAACAACTCTTTTATAATGATGATATTAAAATGTTTTTTTATTAATCAATTGCGCAAAACGTAATGAAAGCTGTTTTCTAGCATTAATTAAATAACGCGTATATGCTTGTGTTGGTGAGGTTAAAACGCTTATTTTCTCACCATATTCAACCATTCTCCCCTCTTGCATCACGACGATATCATCGGCAATTTCATTAACTAGCCCTAAATCATGAGAAATAAACATGAGTGTTGAATGACGTGTTGTCACCACATGTTGCAAGAGCTTTAAAATATCTCGACGAAGAGGCGCATCAAGCGCCGTTGTTGGTTCATCTGCAATTAATAATTTAGGTGACAAGGCGAGTGCAATCGCAATCATCACACGCTGTAACTGCCCACCACTTAGTTGATGAGGAAAAGCCTGCATAATAGATTGAAATTGAGTAGGAAAAACATGAGATAGTGCCAACTGGGTTTCTTCCAGTGCTTGTTTTTTAGTATAGGAAAAATGGTAGATTAAAGTTTGGCTCATTTGCTTTCCTATTTTCATCAAAGGATCAAACGCACTCATACCATTTTGGACAATCACACCTAAAGAGGTTCCCAATAAAGCTCGATGTTGAAAATGTATCTCATCACTTATCTTCTGTCCCTCAAAGAAAATACGCCCAGACATCGCCAATGACTCTGGTAGTAATCCCATAATGGCTTTACTGATCACACTTTTCCCACTACCACTTTCACCAACAATAGCCAATGTACGCCCTTGCTGTATTGAGAAAGAAATATCCTCAATCAGTGTCTTTCCACTTTCTTTATGATAAATAGAAACATGCTCAAGCGTCAGTAAGTTGTTCATGCTTTTCTCCTACTGACTGACGATTATCGGGATCAAACACATCACGTAAAAAATCCCCCCAAAAGTTAAAAGCGGTGACAACAAGAGTGATAGCAATCCCCGCAGGTAGCATTTGCTCTGGGTGTAATACCATGACATTTTTTGCTTCACTAAGCATATTTCCCCATTCGGGGGTCGGTGGTTGTACTCCTAATCCTAAAAAAGAGAGCGCAGAAATCATTAAAATAACACTGCCAATATCGGTGGATGCTAAGACGATAGTTTCAGCGAAAGTCACAGGTAATAAGTGGCGTCGTAAAATATGGTGAGAAGGTGCACCAATCACGCGAGCGTAAGCAATATAATTACGGTGCGAATATTGACGAACAACCCCTCTGATCATTCTGGCGTACCATGCCCATTTCACTAAAATAACGGCAATTAAAATATTACCAATGCCCGGCCCCATTATTCCCACTAGCGCTAAAATCATAATTTCTGCTGGAAATGACAAAACAACATCACATAATCGCATAATTAATGTGTCTGTTTTGCCATGAAAAAAACCAGCTAACATGCCCATTAGCCAACCAATGATTAATGTCACACTCATGGCTAATAAGGCGTAAAATACCGTAGTCCTTACACCAAATAATAACCTTGAGAAGATACAGCGCCCTAAATTATCCGTACCTAACGGATAATCAAAACTCATAGGCTTAAATTTCAAACGTATTGAAGTTAAAGTGGGATCATGCGGTGCTAACCAAGGCGCGAATATTCCTGCAATAACCACAATCGTGATCACCAATAAACACCATTGTGCACTTTTGTCTTTTGCAAGTCGTTGCCAAAACAGTTGCCACATCATTATCTCCTTAACCGTGGATCGGCCATCATTTGAATAACGTCCATCAGAAAGTTAAAAAAGAGAAATAACAGTGACATCAGCAAAATATAGGCCTGTATCATTGGATAATCACGACCAAATATAGCGCTAATACAAAGTCGTCCAATGCCTGGCCATGCAAAAATATTCTCAATCACGACTGTACCGGCAATGAGTTTTGGAATACTCATGCCCAACGCCGTTAAACTGGAATAGAGTGAATTACGTAAAATATGGCGACGTAAAATAAGGTTATCGGGTAATCCACGCGCTTTGGCATAAAAGACATAAGGCTGATGCCATTGATTTAACATCGTCCCTCTTAACAGCCGTAAATAAGTACCGATATACCCTAGAGAGAGTGCCAATGCAGGCAAAATAACAGATTGAGGCGATAACATTCCACTGACAGGAAGCCAATCTAAATGAACAGCAACACCCCAAATCAATAGTAATCCCAACCAATAATTAGGAATAGCCGTTAGAATAAAGACAACAAAACGAATACTTTTATCTGTAAAACCTTGAGGTTTAGCCACACACCATAATGCTAAAGGCAGTGCTAATATAATCGTAAAGAATAAAGCCGTAGAAGCCAACCAAAGCGTTGGTGGCAACGCTCTTAACATTTCTTGAATAACGGGCGTTCTGGTGAGAAAAGAAGTCCCAAAATCAAGCTGAAACCCAGCTATTAACCATAAAAAATAACGCGTAAAAAAAGGTTTATCTAACCCTAATTCATGGCGCATTCCTTCAATGGCTTCGGGAGTGGGAACAATTTCATTGACACGTAATGCCACTTCCGCGGGATCAGACGGTGCTAATTCCAACAGAATAAAAGCAATAAATGAAATCATCAGCGCCAGCGGAAATATCGCCAATATTCGCCAGATTATATAACGTAGCATAAAGTTTAATCAGTGTGGCACCTTTATGTAAACTGCCACACCTATCTGAGTGAATGTTATTAACACTTTAATTACGGCTTAAAGTGCATTTTTTCAAACGGTATTTCATATTGAGACGGATTAAAGCCAACATTTTCTAATTCACTGCGATGGATAGCCTTAGTACGTGAATAGGTTAATGGGATATAAACCGCTTGATCGGCTAATGACGTAAACAAGGTTTTATATAATTCCTGACGACGCGCTTCATTAGGTGTAATTAATAACTCACCAATCATGGCATCCAATTGAGCTTTATTTGCCAATCCTTTTTGCCCTTGATAATCCGCGTGAGCAGGTATTCTAAATGATGAAACAAAAGAAGCCGGATCGTAAGGTGTTCCCCATGAGAGCGAATATTGCAAATCGAAATCACCATTTTTTTGTCTATCTAAATAGGCTTGTTTTTCTTCACCTAAAATAGTCAAACCAACACCAATCTTTTTAAAATCATCTTGAATGAGTTCAGCAATTTCTTTTTCTACTGCGTTATTCACGTTGTAAGAGAGTAATAGTTGTAATTTTTGGCCTTCCTTTTCGCGGATTGTTTTACCTTTTGGCAATACCCAACCTTCTGCTTCTAATAGCTCAATCGCTTTTATTGGCTGGTAACGATACGTTGGAGAGGTAAAGTCACAATAAGGTACACTACGAGCCATTAAGGTATTCGCGACTTTTTCACTGCCCGCTAAAATACCTTGTGCAATCCCCTCTTTATCAACCGCATATTGCAACGCTTGACGTACCTTTTGGCTCGATGTCATTTCGCGACTACTATTGAGAACAATAGCACGAGACGCAATTGGCGCACTCATTTCCGTTTTAAATTTATCAGACGCCATAAGGGCCTCAAATGAGTCCATATCTAACATGTCGCCATCAGCACCAAAAATAAGCTGAATATCTCCCTTTTGTAGAGAAAGCAACATAGTTTGTCGATCTGGGATCACTCGCCACATGACCCCATTTAATAAGGGCTTTTCTCCCCAATAATTCGGGTTCGCTTTAAATTCTGCGTATTGGTCTTTTTTATGTTCAGTTAATACCCAAGGTCCCGTACCGATATAGTTCGCAACCCCGGTTTTTGTTTTACCATTAATAAATGAATTTGGCGAAATAAAACGGAATGGTCGTGTTAAACCCAATTCAGTTAATGTTGGATAGTAAGGATTTTTTAAATTTAATTTAACGGTAAATTCATCAACAATTTCAACACTATCAATTTGGCGAACTAACTCTAACCATGCATGACGTTCGTAGTTATCTAGTATGGCATCAATATTTAGTTTTACGGCACTAGCATTAAAGGGCTCACCATCGCTAAAAGTCACATCATGGCGTAAATAAAAAGTATAACTTTTGCCGTCAGGGGAAATATCCCAACGTTGTGCTAAATAAGGAGCAACACCTTTTTCGGTATTTAATACAAGAGATTCAAATACCATGTTTTGTGCTGCCATCTCGCCAGAATAGAGATGGGGATTTATATCACGAATATCTTTTGTACTGGCATAATCCAGTATGTTATTGCTTTTATCTGCGAGGACTGGAAATGCACATGCCAGAGTTAATAACAGGGTTGGGAACACTGAAAATAAAGGTTTCACGTTATTCTCCTTTCATGATTTATGCGTTGTTTTTCTGTGCGTGGATCATAAACATCGGCGTTGACCCATAATTAATTTTTTCTTCTTCGTTCCACACAAAATCGCCAATACGGGTATCTATCATATATCGACTAAAACCAACATCTAACAACGTATTGATATCCCACTGCGGGCGTTTTATTTGGCTTAATGGAAGTTGACGCGCAATTCGTTCCATCTCTTTTGTATCTGTATTCACATAATGATCTTCAACTTGTTTTTCGGCAGAACGCGCCCTATCTGCCAAAAAACCTTGCCAGTAAGCGTCATCAAAAAGGTGTAAATACCAGTTAGCATCAAAATTGATTAAACTGCCACCCGGCTTTAACACACGAAACCATTCTGAATAAGCCACTTGTGGTGCTTTTAAATTCCAAGTGACATTACGACTGACAACAAGATCAAACTGCTCACTAGCCAAAGGTAGCTGATGCACATCACCACGAATAAACTGAATATTTGCCTGGTGTGTTTGTGCATTCTGTCTAGCTTCAAGTAACATACCTTCGGTTGCGTCAATTGCCGTGACATCATGTCCTGATAACGCTAATAAAATGGCAAAGAAACCAGGCCCTGTGCCAATATCAAGAACTCTTAAGGTTTCGCCCTTTTTAACGTGTCCCAATAATAAATGGCGCCATTTCTGTTGTTTCTCACTTAATAATTCCTGTTGATTAGACTCGCTATAACTTTCTGCTCTTATATTCCAGTAACGCGTTACATCATTAAGTAATGGGTTATTATTTATTTTATTTATCATCAGAAACCTGCTGTTGGATCAACGTAAAAAGAGGAATAAATTCCCCTAAAAGCGAATGATATGGCTATTTTGTAGTGCGGGTAACATACCTTGTAACCCTGCAATGCTCTATGTGCTATATCAATATTCATCCGTACTCAATAGTGCGAATGACTGATTTGCGATCTTTGCCTTTAACACAAATACGTCATCCTAACGGGTGAAAAGATAAATAAGCAAATAGATTATTTTGCCTGTTAAAATAGAGAAATAAATTGAGCGAATTTAGCAATAAGCTGACGTCAAAGCGTCATAAAAATTTATTTTGTCTTATATTAAAAAAGTGAACGCTTTAATTTCACCTTTTTAATAAAACCGTTATAGTCAGTAATATTGATATTTTAATTTTTTAAACCCATATTGCCGTCATCAAGGCTCTCTAAAATATGAATCGAATTTCACGATTAACGACTGATATTACCCGCGCAGACTTTGCCTTAACCCATCAACAGCAATTACTTCAATTGCTGACACAACATTTTCCGGCTAAGTACCGTGTACTGTTTGCCACACCTGAAAAAAAATCGAATGATGTCATTGAATGGTATTCTGCTGTTTCAGGTAACCCTATTGCCTTGGCCTCCTTACAAGGCCAAGAACAACAAGAAATAAGACGTATTTTAGATGAACGCCTTAACGATATTAAAACTCAAACGGCGTTATTAGCCTCGCAAAACAGAATTACAGATGAAGAGCGACATCTTTTAGATACCGCATCAACACTGCCTGATAGCGAAAGTGTTTATGTCATCAATGGACAACCTGTTATTACATGGTGGCCAAGAACAACCCCATTACCCCCACCAATTGCACAAGTTACCGCAGGGGCAAGTGCCGCAGCTGCCGGCGCAGCACTTGCCGATGTACCAGCCAAAACACGTAATCGCTGGTTACGTTGGCTATTACTCTTCTTGTTTTTGCTTTTTTTAATTTTATTGGCATCTTGGCTAAAAGGGTGCTTTGATCCCAAAGCGATTCCCCCAGTTGTGGAAGAAAAACCTGCCGTCGTAATCCCCCCCAAACCAGAACCCACACCTGAGCCAACGCCTATTCCAGAGCCCGTACCTGAACCAGAACCCATTCCAGCACCACCGCCTGAACCTGTGCCAGTACCTACCCCCGAGCCAAAACCGGTACCCAAACCTGTGCCGGTGAAAAAGCTCACACCTCTAGAAGCATGTGTACAAGAGGAATTAAAAAAAGCAGGTGTGACAGAAAAAACAGCTAATGCAACCTGTGAAAATCGCTTAGCCAGTAAGATCAAGCAAATGTGTCCCGCCGATCGCCCGCCAGAATTGGCACCACAAGTGATTATTATCTTTGATGCTTCTGGCTCAATGGCGCTTAGTATGAATTTAACGGACAGTGATTTAGATTATATCGCGTCTACAGGACAACTTTTTCCTGGCTATGATGCTGAACCAAGACGTATTACTGTAGCCAGAAATGCAGCAACAAAAATTATTAGTAATATTCCATCAGATATGAAAATCACCACTGTCGTTGCCTCAGATTGTGGTGTCGTAAAATCAAGTCCTACTTATGGTGGTAATGAAAGAACAAAATTACTCAGTTATATCAAACACATTGAACCTGATAGCGGTACGCCTTTAGCAGAGTCCATTAAACGTGCAAGTAACTTAATTAAGAGTAATAATCGCGATACGATTATTGTATTACTCTCTGATGGTTTAGAATCTTGTGACGAAGATCCATGTGCAGCAGCCAGAACCTTAAAACGTGCTCACCCTCGTGCCATTATTAATGTTGTTGATATTTTAGGTACGGGTGCAGGTAACTGTGTTGCGAATGCAACAGGTGGAAAAGTCTTCACTGCGCGCAATGCTAATGAAGTCAGTTTAATGACTCGAAAAGCGATTGAAGATTATATTCCGAAAAACTGTAAATAATGATTGATTACTGTTTCTAATATTTAATTCATCCTCTTTGTTTCAACATTGAGGGTGAGTTTTATCTCTTATTACGTGTATTTCATTTTTATATTGGAACTTATCCGCATTCTATTCTATCCATTTAAGACTATTCCTTAGTTGAGTATTTTGCTTCCTTTTTTTATTCTCTTATTATTCGAAATAACTCTATTTTGTGATTATTATCACAATCATTTAATGTTATCTGATAGTTTGCTCTTTTATATTTTATCTTTTTTTCCTTCTATTTCATTATTTTTTAATGTAAAAACAAATATATCGGTGATTTTATCCATATATTTAAGAAAATATAGCGCAACCTGTAATGTCATTATTTTATTATCATGGTTGTTATCTCAATATTCTCTCTTTCACTCAAGAAAAATAAAAAAGCCTTTAATAATAATCAGTTAATTAACCCAAAATAATCCGCTAGATAGACACCTAATTTCTGATAATATAAAATGTATATAAATTTTATATCTTTATTTTTAGTCTTAAAGCCTATTTACGGATAAGCCAACTTACCCATAGATACTCTTGCCTAGCGGAATGATCGTCGTGAATAAAGCATTCTTACGAAGTGGTAAATTAGAAAATTATCTCCCGATGGGAGAAAATGGACAGGCTGTTTATATCTCTGCATTGCAGCTACGTGAAACACTACGTTTAAGAGGAAAGGCGCATATTTCTCAATGCCTTGCTATTCCTCAGCCAAATGAAACTGGCGAACGTATCGATTGGTATTCACCGATTGACGGCTCTGTTATCCCTTGGTCTGCGGCTTCTGAAGAAGAACGTACTGCCGCTTATGCTGTGCTGAAAAAAAATCAAGACGATTTAATTGCTTTTAGTGAACAAGAACAGCAACGGACTGGAAATAAAGAAAGTCAGCTTTTTGGCGCACTCCTCAGCAAAACAATCCAATTTCCTGACGAAAGCCATATTTTTATTGTTGATGGCCAGCCTATTATGACTTTTTGGGGATTTGTGAATGCGAATCAACAACTGAGAGTTGATCCTGTCGCTTGTTTAAAACCCGTTGTTACACCAATCGCACCGACATCAACAGCCGTTCCGCCCGTACAAGAAAAAGTTATTATTACTGACACGAAACGCCCTTGGTGGCGTTTTTTATGGTGGCTGTTACCTTTATTATTACTTCTACTCGCTATTTTCTTCTTAAGAGGCTGTTTCTCAACGCCCTCATTACCAACAGTCGATATTAAAACACCAGATATTGAAGCGCCTAAATTATCCGAACCTACGCTTGAAAAACCAAAAGTCCCCACGGTGGTTACTCATGGTCATACAGTTGGTGTACCAACAGGTACAGTTCATACAGGAAACTTAGGCACCATAGATACAAATGGAAATGTAATTAATGGCACTGATGGGAACGGCGCAGTCGTTGATCCTAATACTGGTTTACCGATGGTTGATCCTCAAATAGATAATAATCAAGGTGCTTTACCTGAAGGAGCTACGCCCGACGATGCGCAACAACTGAGTGTACCTCCAGTTGATCCTGCAACACAAAATGAGCAACCAAAAACAGATACTCCTCAAAATGCAGGAAATGAGAATAATACCGCTACCCCTCCAGTTGATCCTAATACACCACCGGATGTCACGCCACCCGCCACTGCTGATAACACAACACCACTGACTATTCCTGCAAATGCATTAGCCAATGGCTCAACCCAATTCCTTAATGGCCAATGGAAAGCAGGTGCAGGTATTCAAGATCAAAAAACAGGTAAACCACTTAGCCTGAACTATCAATTAGATAATGGCAAAGGACAAGTCGTCATGACACGCAGTGATGGCGTGACCTGTAAAGCGCCAGTTAACGCAGCGGTCAATCAAGGCGGATTAAATATTAATAACCAAGGTCAGGCTCTGTGTAGTGATGGCTCAAACTATTTGATGCCAAATATTATTTGCCAACCAGGAAGCCAAAATATTGCTGATTGCCAAGGAAAATATGAAAACAGTCAGCCATTCCCATTATCAATGAAGCGGGAGAATAATTAATTCATGTTAGCGCCACTGACCGATTATAAAGATAAAATTACCCTTATCCGTGACAGCAATATTCAGTTTCTGGATTTTGGTTTTACGCTACCCCAGCGCAAAGAGTACGGTGAATTTGTTAAAAAAGGCGAAAACGGCCCGTTAATGCGACTCATCTACAATGAGCGAGACGATAACTATCTTTATCCAGCGCCCAAAAACCAACCTCAGACCCCAAGAGAAGCAGAATTTAGTTTCTCTCTTGATGAGTCATTAAATTTACTCAATGACACTTGGTTGCCAGTACCGTTTTTCCGCTTTAATCCACCACGTTCATTTTCTCAAGGCCCTGATAACTGGGTGAGAATGATGTTCCATCAACTGCCAGAACCTGATGAAGATGGACATACGCATCGTATTGTAGTGGCTTTTGATACCCGCATTGAACCCAATCGCACTAATACGGCTTATCTGGCACCAAACGAAGAAGATGTGCGCTCTGGTGTTGCTTTTGCGCTGGCCTATTTAGGCTATGAAGTTGAGAATTTCCTTGAAACACCATGGATTGATGGCTGGTTAAAGGAAGTTTTTAGTGAAAGAGCACTGGCTGTTACTAAAATATACCACGATGAACTTGAGGAAGCGCTTAAAGAGTTTCAACATCAAGCACATTATCTCAATTTGCTCAATATATTAGGCGAGAAACTCCACTTACCTGAAATCAAAATCAACGAAACCAAACCACAAGAACCCGCCATTGAAGTTGACCTTATCCTTGATGTCGGCAACTCGCGCACATGTGGGATCTTAATTGAAGATCACATCAATGATAATAAAGGGTTAACTCAACTTTATGAAATGACATTGCGGGATTTAAGCCACCCTTATCAAATCTACAACGAGCCTTTTGAAAGCCGTGTTGAATTTGCGCAAGCGGAATTTGGTAAACAAGACTTTTCCGTCAGTAGTGGCCGTAATAATGCCTTTATGTGGCCCACTATTGGTCGTGTTGGCCCTGAAGCTAACCGCATGGCAGCACAACGCTTAGGAACCGAAGGCTCAACAGGTATTTCAAGCCCTAAACGTTATTTATGGGATGATTCGCCGTATTCTCCAGGTTGGCGCTTTAGTCGCTCTTTTGGTCAAACAGACAGAGAGCCATTGGCAACTGCTGTACCTATGACCTATCTGCTTAACGATCACGGCGAACCGTTATTCCGTTTAGAGCCTGACTTGCGCATGCCTGTCTTTACGCCAAACTACACGCGCAGTTCATTAATGACCATGATGTTAACCGAAGTGTTAGCTCAGGCATTAACGCAAATGAACAGCCCAGCTCAGCGTCTTAAAATGAGTCACGCAAGTGCGCCTCGCCAATTACGCAATATCATTTTAACGATCCCCCCCGCAATGCCAAAACCCGAGCGTGCTATTTTTGAAACATGCATGGAAAACGCATTAGGGCTAATTTGGAAAGCAATGAATTGGGATCCGACTGATGAAAAACTGAATTTTGATGGTAAAGATGCCCAATGTCGTATACCGATGCCAAACATTCATGTGAAATGGGATGAAGCCACTTGTGGTCAGTTAGTTTATCTTTATAACGAGACTCAAATTAAATTTGGTGAACGCACTGAAGCCTTTTTTGCTAGCCAAGTGCGTGAAGATAACCGCGCATTAACGGGAGATAGCACACTAAAAATTGCCTCCATTGATATTGGTGGTGGCACCACGGATCTCGTTATCACACGCTATAAACTGGATACGGGAACAGGAAGCAACGTCAAAATTATTCCAACGCAATTATTCCGCGAAGGATTCAAAATTGCGGGTGATGATATTTTACTCGATATTATCCAGATTTGTGTTTTGCCTGCATTACGTACAGCATTAACTGACGCTGGCATTTCTGATGCCGATGCATTGATGTCTTCTCTTTTTGGTAGTGAGGGTTTAGATGCTGGGCAACAAGTATTGCGCCAACAACTTACCCTACAAATTTTTAATCCGATTGGGTTAAAGATTTTAAGCCAATACGAAAACTACGATCCATTAGTTCCACATGAAGGCATTAACAGCACCTTTGGTGAATTACTGAGTGTTCAACCGACAGAGCATGTGCGTCGTTATATTGACGATGCCGCCAATAAAGAGCTGGGTGGCGGAGATAGCTTCTCCATCTTGAATGTGCCCGTACAGATTAATTTTGCGCAACTGCACGCTGAATTTATTTCAGGTGAGCGCATTAACATCACCCGTAGTTTAAAAGCGCTGTGTGAAGTACTTTATTATTATTCTTGTGATGTTTTACTGCTCACTGGTCGCCCTTCACGCTTACCCGGTATTCAAGCACTGTTAAAAGTCTTACAACCTGTACCACCTTCTCGTATATTGCCATTACATGGCTATAAAACGGGGGGTTGGTATCCATTTAACAAAAAAGGCCGTATTGACGATCCAAAATCAACCGCAGCAGTCGGTGCCATGCTGTGTTTAATGGCTGAAAATGCACGTTTGCTCAACTTCTACTTCTCGACAGGCAACTTTAAAACTTACTCAACGGTACGTTATTTAGGGATGTTAGATAATAACAACACCATTTCTGATAATGACGTTTATTACCGCGATATTCAGGATAAGTTTGAGCCAGATCCAGATACCTATTTTGAAGTCAGAGGCGGGATACGTTTAGGTTTTCGCCAATTAGATAATGCCCGTTGGCCCGCCTCACCACTCTATACATTACGCATTAAAAATCCGAAGTTGGCACAACAATTAAGCCAAGAAGACAGCGTATTGCATATCAAACTAGGAGAAGAGCGTGGCGCTTCTAGCCATAATAATGACAATAAATCTGAAAAATTACGAATTGAAGAAATGGAGCTCATTAATGGTAAAGGTGGCGTTAATAAGAGTGGTTTAAGCTTCAAACTCAATACGTTAGCAGACAGTGGTATTGGCGAAACATCCTATTGGCTGGATAGCGGGAGTGTACTAGGTAAATGAATATGATGGATGAAAAACAGTTAACAGCTAAATGGGATGCCATTTATCAAGGCGCAGGCAAAGCTATTGATTGGGTGAATACAGTAAGAGGTAATGCGCCTCGTTTAAATACGGAAGCAGATAGCCTTATCTATCGTCTGCGTCGTAGCCGTAATATGGCAAAAAATCTCAGTTTAGCGACCCAGCGCCCAATGTCGGTTGGCTTTTTTGGTCTCTCTCAGGCGGGAAAATCATACCTGATTTCAGCCCTTGCCGCAGGGCAAGAAGGCCGTTTAAGAACCAGTATGTCGGGTAAAACCCTGGATTTTATTGACCATATCAATCCTCCTGGTGGTGGTAAAGAGGCCACGGGTTTAGTGACTCGCTTTAGTCGCAAAGCGACGAAAGGTACACAAGCGTTTCCTGTAGAGCTACACCTTTTTAGCGAAATTGAAATTGTTAAAATCCTTGCTAACGCTTACCTTTATGACTTTAATCAGGAGAAAATTGATTTTGAATTAGATGAAGAGAAAATCTCTCGTTTAATCAATTCATTAAGCTCACAACGTAGTGCTACCGCTGTCGCAGGTATTACGCACGACGATGTCGTATCATTATGGGATTACCTGCAACGTCACGCAGAAAAAAGTCAGAAAAAATTAGCAACAACCTATTGGCCTAAAGCGATTGAGTTAGCACCTTATCTCAGTATTGCGCAACGCGCTAAGCTATTTTCTGTGTTATGGGGCGATATTGCAGAACTGACATCCGCTTATCAGCGTTTTAGTACCACTCTCGCGACCTTGGGTAATGCCCCACTGGTTTTGGCTCCGCTTTCTTCTTTAGTCAAAGAACAAGACGGTGTGTTAGTACAAAACGACAGTATTATGAACGTAGATATGCTAGAGCGTCTCAATACTACCAATGATAGCCAGATCAGCATTTGCCCTGTTCATGGTGATCGTATTGATGCCCCTGTTACCCTTTCTTTAGCGGAACTGACCGCACTCACCGTTGAATTAGTCGTACCGTTATTAGATGCACCAAGCAAAACACTGTTTGAACAGGTTGAGCTACTGGATTTTCCGGGTTATCGCGGACGTTTAGGTGTTGAAACCATGGCGGATGTGCGTCGTCAGGTCAATGATGATAGCGCAAATCCACTCGCTCAGCTTATTCTCCGGGGTAAAGTCGCCTACCTGTTTGAGCGTTATACCGATAACCAAGAGATGAATGTGCTGGTGGTATGTACCGCATCAAACAAGCAATCTGATGTAAAAGAAGTCGGTGCAGTACTCACAGAGTGGATCAATAACACGCAAGGTAAAGATGCACAAACTCGTGCTAAACGTCCTTCTGGCTTGATTTGGGCGATGACGATGTTTGATATGCGTATTACCAACTCATTAACCATGAATGAAGCACTATTACGCCAATCATGGGGTAAAGGTGGCATGATAAAAATGGCCATGTTAGAGCGCTTTGGTCAATACGAATGGATGTCATCGGATTGGGTCAATGGTGAAGCATTTAATAACACCTTTTTAGTACGTAAGCCTGGCGTACCCACACCATTTATTCAAATTAGTAATGGCAAAGAGACATTTCTAAATGAAGACAGTGTTTCTCAGCTACATCTGATGAAAAAAACCTTTGCTGAAGATGATACGGTCCAACGTTATATCCGTGAACCAGACCAAGCATGGGATGCCATGTTGTCGCTTAACGATGGTGGAATGCAACGCCTTGCTGATTATCTGGAAACGGTTGCCTTAAAATCACTAAAACTTGAACGTATCAATGAGCAATTACAAGAAATTCAACGTGATTTAATCGGTCATCATCTTGAAAAATGGTATCAATCTGGCGGTGAAGAGGAGTTACAGGTAAAACGCCGTAATGCCGCGACTATTTTGCGTTTTATGCAAAGTCGCCCTTATTTACAAGGTGCATTACTGGATTACCTGTTGCCTTCTCGTAAATCACTCTACGACCTGTATATGCAGGAAAAAGAAGTGATTGAAACACTTTCAGATAACAAAAAAACGACGCAAGCCCCTATTTCTGCCTTTGCAGCAATGGAACAACCTACATTTGATCTTTTTAGCGATGCGCCAATTTCTCTGGTATCAGAAGAAGATGAAGTACCTAAAGGCCACGGCAATGAAGTGACTTATCCTAAAAAAGTCATGGCGTTATGGATAAATCATCTGCGTAGTCTGCCTGATAACAATACGTTATTAACCTATTTAGGCATTGATCAAGAAATTATGGTGTTGTTAGTTGATGAACTTATTACTGCTATCAATCGTCTTGGTGTTGAACAACGTATGTTGAAAACCCTAGCAGGCACAGAAGCCATTGCCCGTCGTGATGATTTAGCCGAACAGCAATCATCTCGCGTTTATAATGTTCTGGGTGATTTTATTACTTGGTTTAATTTCAAAGATAACGGCGTTGAGAAGCCAGAGAGCAAAATCAATGTCGGTCATAAGATCTTTGAAAGACCAGATAACACTAGCGTGCAATGGGGTGATGATGAGCGTTTAGTCCGCTTACCCACCAACCCTGTTAACTATACCCTTTTATTTGTAATTGATTGGCTTATCGCTTTATCAGCGATTATTACTGAGAATGCAGGGCATTCTGCAGGAAGAGAAATTAGTGCTGAACAAAACGCACAGTTAGGCCAAATCATTCAAACCATGAAATCATCCGTTGTGGAGTCATAATTCGTGTTTAATCCAGAATTAAAACCCGTACAACCTGCTCGTCCCGGCTTTGCGGTATTAAGTATTCGTAATTGGGAAGGTGACGCTTCCCCTGTTTATTTAAGCATTCAGCGTAACCAAGATCGCTACTTCTTAAATGATAAAGGGGAATGGGTAGGTAATGCCTTTTTCCACCAGCTTTCACTTGAAGAGGCTGATGATGGTTATCAAATTGTTCTTGATAAAACGCTCGTTGACCCCCTCGTTAGCAACTTACAGATGGCGTATCAATTTACGTTAAAAGACGATAACGAAACACAAGATATCGGGCGATTACGTATTCGTGATGGCGTATTAGCCTCACAAGCACAAGGCCAAAGTGAAGCATTAAAATCAACGGCGACATTAGATAATCAGTCAATTCCGCCTGCTCCTATTATTGAAGAAACAGCACCGGAGCCAGAGCCAGAACCACTCAAAACTGAGCCTGAAGAAGTAGAGCCGATCATCCCTGAAATCAAGGTAGATGAACCGCCACAACGACCAACACCACCTGCGCCGAAAAAATCAAAAATTGGCTTAATTTTAGCCATTATCTTGATCTTAATTTTAGCGGGTATCTTAACATGGTTCTTTTTACTAAGAGGTAATCCTGCTGGCGAACCTGCCCCACAACCAACACCAGAACGCACAACACCAAGTGTGTGCAGTGTTGAAAATATGAAATCGGGTACAGCATTGGCCTTTGTACAAAGTTGCATACAGAGCCAACCGGATAGCAAAACTATTCTTGCAACCATTGAACAAGCGAAACAGAACAATCAATGCGATGTTGCTCAGCGTTTATATGCTTATAAAGCACAATCAGGTGATGTTGATATCGCACTGAATTACGCTCGTGAATACGATCCTGAAACCGCATCAGCACAAGGCTGCTTTAGTGCAGACAAAGAAACGGCCATTTATTGGTACGAAGCGGTTCTTAATCACGACTCACAAAACAGTGACGCAAAAGCGCGTCTTGAAGCTTTGAAAAAATAGGAAAGTCGCATGAAAAAGGCGCATTGGCTTACTCTTATTCTCAGCGGTTTAATTCTGACAGCGCCAGCAAGTGCTGAAGAGAAAAAGCCGTTACTACAAGAGGGTAAAAAGACTCTCTATCAACGTGTATTAACTTATCCGGGTTGCCAAGTGGCTGACACTGTTGGCGCAAAAGGTAAAGAGCAACCTGCATTTAGCCGTTTTTATGTTTATCAACGCCAAAAACAAGGTGCCAACGAGTGGTTACAAGTTGGCCCTGATAGCTTAGGTCATATCAGTGGTTGGATGAATGCAAGTTGTACATCAGAATGGAAAATGCAGCTAACACTCGCATTTACTAACCCTGCTGGTCGTAACCCAATGCTGTTTTTCAAAGATAAGCAAACGGTTGAAAGCTTACTTGAAAGCCCAACGCCTGAAAAACAGTACAAACCCTTTTTAGCAGATATCAAAAATCAGAAAGTGAATCCGGCTGTGTTAGCGAAAGAGCCAGATTATATGATTGATCAGAAAAATAATTTCTATTTGCTACCGGTATTAGGCTCAGATGAAGTCTTTACTGATGCAGGCTATAAAGTGCGAGTACTCAATGTGGCTTCTGTCTCTTCGCAAACCAAAGACAGCAAAGACGCACAGAATGCGAATGCAACTCCAAACAATACAAAACCGGCAACGCCTGACAGCAAAGATGCTGACAATATGATGCAAGGTTTTTCTGCTGCAGTGGTATTTGTTATCGACTCAACAATATCAATGGATCCTTACATTGATAGAACCAAAGAAGCGATTCAGAAGGTTTATGCTCAAGTCGAAAAAGACAATATGTTGGATAAGGTAAAATTTGGTTTAGTGGCATTTCGCTCGAATATCAAAGCCGTCCCCGCATTGGAATACGATAGCAAAATGTTTGTAAACCCCAATGACGTAAAAGATGGTCCTGATTTCCTGAATAAAGTCAAAGAATTGCGCCAAGCAAAAGTCTCCAGTAGTCGTTTTGATGAGGATGCTTATGCAGGTGTAATGCAAGCCCTTGATGATGTTGATTGGACTCGTTTTGGTGCACGTTACGTTATTTTAATTACGGATGCGGGAGCATTAACAGGAGATGATCCTCTGTCATCAACTAAACTCGATGCTGAACAAATTCGTCAAGAAGCCGCTTATCGTGGTGTTGCACTTTATACCCTGCATTTAAAAACTCCATCAGGGACAAAAAATCATGCTTCGGCACAAGCGCAATATGAAGCACTAACGCTTAATCCGTTCTTACACAAATCGCTTTACTACCCTATTAACTCAGGAGATGTAAATAGTTTTGGTCGTATGGTAGATAGTTTAGCCACTGCGGTAACAACACAAATTCAAACTGCTTATCGTGGTGAAGCCACCGTAGGCAGTGCATTGAATGCCGATCCTGCTTATAGCCAAAATAAAGAAACGGATACCTTACTAAGTGATGCACATGATCTAGGCTATGCCATGCGTTTAGCGTATTTAGGTGAAAAACAGGGTACAAAAGCCCCCCCTGTTTTTAAAGCATGGATAAGTGACCGTGATTTATTACAGCAAAATATCCCAACGACAGAAGTACAAGTATTACTCACCAAAAGTGAGCTTAGCGATTTAAGTGATGTCATGAAAAAAATCGTTAATGCCGCTAACGAAGGCTTGATCTCACCTGACAATATGTTTGCTGATTTGCGCTCGATTGCAGCAACAATGGGCAACGATCCCAATCAAATAAAACAAGGCTCAGCAACCAAATTAGGTGAAATGGGCTTACTGGGTGAATATGTCGAAAACCTCCCTTATTTAAGTGAAGTCTTAGGCTTAGATGAAGAGACATGGAAAAGCTGGGATGGTCTTGAACAAGAGAAATTTATCCGCCGTTTAAATACAAAATTACAATATTATCAACGTTATAACGAAGATGTTGATCGTTGGATATCTCTTGCACCACAAAGCGATCCTCGCGATCACGTTTATCCTGTTCCACTGGAAAACTTGCCTTAATGATCCAGATTGAAGGTATGGCAATTACGCGTGGTGATGCGCAACAGGGTTTTCGTGTTGCGCTTCCTTCATTGGCCCTTAAAAAAGGTGAAATTGGCGCGCTAACTGGATTAAGTGGCTGTGGAAAAAGCACCTTATTGGAAATGATCGGACTCATCTTACGCCCTGATGAATTAACCCATTTTCAACTTGATGATGAATTAACGCTCACACAAGCAGTATTAAATAATGAACAAGCACAACTCGCATCATTACGTGCTGAGAAATTGGGCTTTATGCTTCAAAGTGGGGGGTTACTTCCTTTTTTAACCGTGATGCAAAATATTCAATTACCTCGCAAAATGCTGGGATTAACACCACATTCTTCTTGGCTTGCTCACGCAATTGATCATTTGCAATTACGCCCTTTACTTAATCGCCTACCTCGCCAACTCTCTATTGGTGAACGTCAACGTGCGGCATTTATTCGCGCTATTGCTCATGAGCCCACATTATTACTCGCTGATGAACCCACAGCAGCCCTTGATCCCCATAATGCACAAGTACTGTATACACTGATTGTTGAGATGGTGAAACAGTTAGAGATCTCCGCATTGGTTGTTAGCCACGATTGGTCTTTAGTTGAGCGTTTTGAATTTAGCCACTATCACGCACAATTAGAAGGAGGCGGTAGTGTCTTTATCAAACAATAACGCCAATCCTAATCGCCTTGGCTTACTCAGCTCACTCGCTTGGCGTGACTTAATTTACGATCGCAAAGTCGCATTATGTATTGTGTTCTCTTTAGTCTCAGTTATTGCACCACTGTTACTGCTGTTTGGATTAAAAAACGGCATTGTGACACAACTTCATAACCAACTACTTAACGATCCTCGTAATCTTGAAATACGTATGCTAGGCAATGGCAATTACCCACAAAGTTGGTTTCATGAGATTGCGCAAAAAGAAGAGGTACGTTTTGTTATCCCATTAACACGTAGCTTAAATACCCAAGCGGATATTGTGATTGATGGACAACGTTTTATCGATAACGCTGAAGTTATCCCGACAGCAGAAAACGATCCTTTATTAGAGGGCGTTATTATTCCCCAAAATGCAGACACCTTAGTACTCTCTGCTAATGCCGCACAAAAATTACAGGCTAATGTCGGTGATAGCATCCGATTATTTATCAGCCGCAAACTTAATGGCATCAATGAACGTGCAAAACGTACCTTTACTGTTGGTGCCATTATCAGTGATAGCAAATTTTCAAGAGCTGCGGCCTTTGTTTCTCTTGATGTTTTAGTGGCAATGGAAGATTACCGTGATGGTTATCAAGCCCCTCTTTTTGGTATTACACAAGGTGTTGAGGCAAAACCAAGAACCCAGTTTGCTAAAGCTCGCCTTTATGCCAAAAATTTAGATACCATCGCACCATTAGATGATTGGTTTCGGCAACAACACATTGATGTAATAACACAAAAAAGCCAAATAGACTCTGTAAAAGCCATCAGCTATGTCCTTAACGTTATTTTTTCCGTGATTGCTTGGGTCTCACTATTAGGTTGTATTGCCTCATTAATTGGCGCATTCCTCGCCAATATTGACCGCAAACGTAAAGACATGGCGGTACTACGTCTATTGGGTTTTCGTCAATTTGCCGTTTCTTTATATATTGTGTTGCAAGCACTGTTATTAACCTGCGTTGCTTTTATTTTAGCCCTTGGGCTTTATGGTATTGGTAGCACCTTATTTACTACATTATTAGGCACACACTTACCTGAACAAGCCTTTGTTTGTCAGTTAACGTTTTGGGATTTATTGATTGCCATGTGCAGTGCCTTACTGGTGGCCTTAGTTGTGGCCAGTATTGGCGCATTACGTGCCGTTTCGATTGAACCTGCGGAGAGCTTACGTGAAATTTAATTTATCGCTTTTAACTTTATCATTCGCGCTGTTATCTAGCAGTTTTACGACATCAGCCCAATGGGATGATAAATTTGTTAATCCAAAAGCCTTACCTGATGATGTGATATTGCCATTTCCTTGCGAAGGTTCGATGGTCTTTCGCCAAGTGGCCGTGCCATTAAGCCAACCATTACAAGACTACAGTGTTACTTTAGGGCAAGAAGGCGATGAATGGGGTTATTTAGAGCAATCACGAGCTGAACATATTGCGGGTAGCTTCCCACTCAAAGGTAAAGAAAAAGGCCGATATTACCTTATGGCGAAATATCCCGTCACTGATCTGCAATATAACGCCATGCAAAGCACCATTAATGGTAAAGCGTGCCCTGTTCCCTCGAATAAATTACGTTTACCGAAAGTGAATATTAGCTGGTACGAAGCGATGCAATTTGCCGATCAATATAATCAATGGCTAAGAAGCCACCATCCAGAAGCATTACCCGTTGAAGATGGCGCAAAAGGCTTTGCACGATTACCGACTGAAACTGAATGGGAATTTGCGGTGCGGGGTGGCCTAAAAGTTTCAGCATCCGAATTTCGTGATACTCGTTTTCCTATGCCGGAAGGCACCAAAAACTATATTTGGTCAGCAGGTAGCCAATCCTCTAATGGCTCATTACAACTCACCGGTTTGTTATCACCCAATCCATTAGGCTTACATGACATGTTAGGTAATGTCGCTGAAATGATGTTTGAGCCTTTTCGATTAAACAAGCTTGATCGCTTACACGGACAAGCGGGTGGATTTATTGTACGTGGTGGTAGTTATTTAACCCCAGAAAGTGATATACGCAGTTCATGGCGTCAAGAAGAGCCTTACTACACCAATACCGAGGTAAATAAAAATAAATACACAGGCTTTCGGTTAGCCATTGTTGCACCGACATTGACATCGCGCGATAAAATCAAAGAGATAGAAAAAGAGTGGCAACAATTAGGCAATGAGAAAACCACTCACAATAACTCAAAAACCAATAGCGATAATTCCATTAATAGCCTCAATACGCTCTCAACCCAAGTACAAGATGAAGCACTGAAAAAACAGTTAGCTGAATTGAAAAATACATTACGAGCAAATGCACAACTGCGTGATGAGCAACGAGATCAAGCTATCCGTACCTCACTGCAATTAGGTGCTTTTTTATGTACAAAGTTAAAAGATGATGGCGAATTCTATGACCGATTAATCGCATTACATGAAAAAAATTGTCCTGCAGGCACTAAAGATACCACTTGTGAACGACGTCAAGAGCAAGTCAATGAACATAAGAAAACACTCGACTTCGTTGTAAGCTATTACGCAGATACCTTAGTGGATATGGCGACCACATATGACGCCTCTTTAGTTAAACCGCAAATTGACGTTGTACGCCAATTGATGGAAGCCAGAGGTAAATCAAATTTAAATACGTACCTTTCAACATATATGCAGGGACTCCAAGGATATTGGGCTAACGGTAAAGTTTCACGGAAAGAATGGCTTGAAGCGTGCAAAAAACAATAACAGAGACTTTGGGATAGGTGTGGTATGAATAAACGACTTATGGCGGTACTTAGCATTAGTGCCGTACTTGCGTTATCAGGATGTCAAAGTAACAGTGGGGCTGATCCCCGTTTGAAAAATAACAGCGATATGGAATTTTTCAGTAAATCAGGTATTACAGCTTGTGCAGGAGGGGCGGCTATCGGTGCATTAGGCTGTTTAGTCTCAAATTCGAGCAATAAAGGCGCATGTATGCTCATTGCGGCAGTCGCTGGTTGTGGTGTCGGTATTGGCGCCAATGCCTATTTAGACAATAAACGTCAAAATTATGCAACCAAAGAAGAGATGCTCAATTCAATGATTGCTGATATTCAAAATGAAAATCAGCGCTTACAGAGCGCCTCTAATACAGCGAAAGCGGTTATTGCTGACGATAAAAAAACGATTGCAAAAATTGAGCAAGATATGAAGCAACAACGTATCAATAAAGTTGCTGCTGAGAAACAACTGAAAGGTATTGATGCCAATATCGCCACACTACGCTCTCGCTTAGCCGATATGAAAAAACGTGAAGCTGAATGGCGTGATATTGCAACACAAAGCCGTCAAGATGGCCTAAAAACAGCACAACTAGATAAACAAATCAATGGGATGAAACAACAAGTAACCTCGTTACAAGAAGAACTTGATAGCCTTTATACCCAACGTACTGCAATAAAACTGAGTTAACGTTAAAAAGGATGATAATGAAATTTTTACCTCTTTCCCTTGCTGGCATAACCTTACTATTAAGCGGTTGTGTCACCAATCCCGCTGATTGTGATCCAACAGCGGGTGATGTCAGTATAATTACTAAATTTAACTGTAATTATTCAGGGACTTATGACAATCGTATTGAACAAAAAAAAGCAATTTTAGGTAATGAACAAGCATTAAACACCGAGTTTAAAGCCGTTCTTGCTGCCATTGAGAAAGAAAAACAACAGACCAATGCAGATTTAAAAAGTAAACAAGCTAGTCAGCGAGCATTAAGCCAATCAATGAATAATCTGTTAAATCAAATTCGCCAAAAAACCAAAGGGCAAAATGATATTCAAAAGCAGATCAATGAAATTGATAAGCAAATGAAGGCGGCACAAAACAACCCATCAAAATCAGTGATGGAAAAACAGCTTGAATTAGAGAACTTACAAAATCAAGTCATTAGTCTACAAAGTGACCTAGGACTTAAATAAAGCCTCAAAGGCTCTCTAGATAATAGAGAGCCTTTCTCTTTTATATCTACTTCTTCATTTTATTATTGATTTCTATTACTAATTAGAACTAATTTATATTAATTATTTAATAGTGTTATTAATAATTAAATAGGCACTTTAATAAAATAACCTTATTTAAATACATGTACTCTTTTTTATTCCATTAAAAACAAACTCATTATTATAATTCCCCCGCTTCATAATACGTTCTCCGTTTTTTATTTATGGGATACAACTAATGAAAACAAAATTATTATCAACTTTATTTATTAGTGGCTTATTAGCTACCTCTTCTGTTTATGCGCAAAATGATTTTAAATTAGATAAAACCACACTTTCAGCGGGTTATGCACAGGTCAAAATGGCGGGTCAGAATATAATGCACGGTGGTGTCTTTTCTATTCGTCAAGAAATCAATTCCCAATTTGGTATTTTAGCAACAGCTACTTATGCTCAAAATGAATATGATTTAAATAAGCCTATTAATACTTTCTTTAAAGATGTGAATGCTCGTTATTACTCTGTAATGGCAGGTCCTACATTACGTCTCAATGATTTTATTAGTGTTTATGGCACCGCGGGTATGAGCCAAATTCAATTTAAATCTGAAAGTTCAGAAGTAAAAAAATTAAAGAAAAATGCATTTAGTTGGGGAGCGGGTTTAATCGTGAATCCTGCAGAAATGGTTTCTATTTCTCTTGGATATGAGAATAGCCGTTTTAAATTTAAAGATACCGACAGCAAAATTATTTTAGATGGTTTCGTAGCGAATATCGGTTACCGTTTCTAAATAATTTTAAGCACATATTATTTTATAGTATGTGCTTTCTATTTACTTATAATTAAAAACTATATTATGAAAAACATTTTATTATTAGCTTGCTTACCTTTTTCTTTATTTTTCACCACATCAATTTATGCAAAAAACAGTAACACTCTAGTTTCTATTGGCTACGCTCATATCAAAATAAAAGATTTACCCACAGCTAATGGGATAAATATGAAATATCAGTTTAATCCCAATACGAATAAAAAAACCTCTCTACGACTTTCAGGAACAATAGCACACAGATCGTTATCCCATAGTGGAAGATTACGTTATATCTCACTTGCAATGGGTCCTGCCTATGCATTAACACCTTTTGTTGAACTATACGGCGTTATTGGGGTAAGTGGTATGAGTTATCAAACACCAGAAAATATAAATAAAGACCATTCATCTAAATCAGTAAGTTGGGGAACGGGTATCACGTTAACATCACCACAAAATATTACACTTACTTTAGGCTATGAGGGTAGTCATTTCAAAATGGAAGGAAAAAACCATCCAAGCAAGACACTTATCGCCAGTATTGGTTATCGGTTTTGATTTTATTCAAAACAAAAATGCCTCTACTTTATAAAAATAGAGGCAAAATAATTCAAAAAGACCCACACTAGGGAATAAACACAGACACCGATTGTCTAAAACCCACTACATTAATAAATCTTGATATGTTCCTAGCCGATAACCTCTTTCCAAAATAGCGCGTTTTAATGCACTATCTGTTAATACTTCAAGTTCCATTAAGCGCTGGAAACAATAGCCACTTGCACGCAATGGATTATCCACAAAAGCAGGATGTGTCATCACTTCAATAGAGTGCTCATGACGCGCTTTTGATTCATCAAGTACCTTTAAAAATAAAGCTTGAGTGATTTCATCGCCATAAAATTGACTATCAAAACCATCACTACTGATCACACCTTGAGTATCAATGCCTTCTTGACATGCTAGTGGCCTATCAACTCGCATTGGCAATGACTTTTCTTTAGCAAACTCCGCCACAATAGGAAAGATTTGCTTAAACATATGCACATGGTGGTGACTATCAATATGGTCGGGTGCACAACCAAAAATCTCAATAAAACGCTGATATTGAGCTTGAAGCTCAATACGAATTTCATTAAGCGGTAAATCACCCTCTTCTGCCATTTGCCATACCCATTTTCCGAGTACACCTTCACGCGTTAAAGAAGGTAAAGGAGACAGTGGTTTCCCCATCGTCAAAGTAAAGTGAAGCCCAACACCTAAGCCAGGCAACTCATGACGCAATTGTGCAGCGTGTTCAATTCCCTCAGCATTGACAAGTGCCGTTGTTGAGCTAACAACACCATGACGAAAACACTCTACAATACCGTAGTTTTGACCTTTACTAAGCCCAAAATCATCCGCATTCACAATTAATAAACCAGCCATTCTGTCTCCTTATCACTTATATTTATCTGCCGACAATTAATGAGAGGCTTTTTCTAACTCAGCAATTACTTTAGCAAAATGCGGTAGATGTGCTTTATGCGCTAATAACAGCTCACGTGTAAGCACTTCTGCATCTCTGTCGGAAAGTACTAATGGCGTTAAATTCATGGCTAATAAAGCGTCATTTAATTCACCGCTAATAGCCGCTTTACTGGCCGCAATTTCAAAGGCTTTAATGGTATGAATTAATCCCATCACTTTTTCATCAAAATGTGTTAATCGAGGATGAGGTTTAGCGCCATCTCGACCTAAAATTGCAGTCACTTCAATCGACCAATCTGCGGGAATATTATCAATATGACCATAATGTGGAATATTCACATAATGCTCAGCTTGTTTATCATTATAAATAGCGTTAATCACTTCACAGGCTGCATCAGAATAATAAGCCCCACCGCGCAATTCCAACTCTTTGGGCTTAATGTTTAAATCGGGATCCTTATACAATTCAAACAATTGTTTTTCGACTTTTTGTACCACTTTAGCACGAGCACCACCTTTGTAATATTCGCCCATTTCAATGGCTAACATCTCTTTTTGCTTGAAGTAATACAGTAAATAAGAGCACGGTAACATATTAAGAGAACGAATTAGCCCTTCACTAAACGGTAAATCAAAAATATTCTTCACTGAACCTGCAGTTAATGTTCCTGAAGCGACGCCATCTAATAATTCAGGAAAACGAGACTGACCATTTACAATGACATCTTTAATAAACACCATGTGATTTAAACCAAATAAATCAATGGAGAGTTCATCTTTATCTGTTAACTTCAGAACATCTGTAATAAACATCTTCATGCCAATTGGGATATTACAAACGCCAATAAATTTCTTAAAGTTGGTATGACGATAAACTGCTTCAGTTACCATACCTGCTGGATTCGTAAAATTGATGATCCACGCATTAGGGCAAATTTCTTCAACATCTTTAATAATATCGAAAATAACGGGGATAGTACGTAAGCCTTTAAATAATCCACCCGCACCATTAGTTTCTTGACCTAAATAGCCATGGCTTAAAGGAATAGACTCATCAAGCTCTCTTGCTTTTAATTGACCAACACGCAATTGTGTTGTCACAAAATCTGCATCTTTTAATGCTTCACGGCGATTAAGTGTTTTATAAATAGTTAAAGGAATACCCGCTTTTTTGACCATACGTTGGCAAAGTTCAAAAATAATATCAAGCTTCTCTTTACCTTCTTCAACATCCACTAACCATAATTCTGTAATCGGTAGTTCATGGTAACGCTTAATAAAACCTTCTAATAATTCAGGCGTATAACTGCTTCCACCACCAATGGTAACGATTTTTAATTTATGACTCATAAAATACTCCCATACAGCACAATAATGCTGTTATTTGTGTATTAATGACGAAATTAAGCCGTAAAGAGTCCTTGAAGAAAATAGACTTATTTTCTTCTTTCTCTCTATTTCAAATAAAATCAATCTTTGTTATTGATTAATTTCTTACGCTTAATAATGAATTAATTTGTCTCTTTAATACTGCATAAGTTTTTCCGATAACTATTGGGTGTCAGCGATGTTATTTTCTTAAATGTCTTAATAAATAAACTCGGGCTACTGTAACCTGCATCAAAGGCTATATCAGTTATCGAATAGTTTGTTATTTCTAACTGTTTTTTGGCAAAATTTATTCGAATATCATGAATGATTTGCATGGGTGTTTTATCGTAATAACGCCGAGTTGCTCGGGTTAAATACTCTTGTGATTTCCCAGATAACATAACCATATTAACAAGTGCATTCTCACCAAATTTTTGTTTGTCATGCATCTCGCCTACGGTATCTCTTAGCCATAAAGGAATATCATCTTGTGTTCTATTTTCTCGATGGTGTCGTAATCTATTCACCACATTAAAGGTGACAATTTCAATAAATTCATTAAATTCCGTATGGCGGAAATTTAATGAGCCAATAACGGATTCTATATAGGAAAGAAACTCATTTTTTAATTCATAAACTTGTGAGGCAATAAAATAAGAAGGTAATAACGAGAGATAATGTTTATCAAAAAAAGCTTTACTGATCCCAACATTTAAAATACGTGTCGCACCAAACTCATAAAAACTCTGATGATGAGAGCCTATGGGAATAAAAACAAAATCACCACGCTCTAATAAAATCTTTTTACCATTAATCTCTTGATAATAACGCCCTGTTAAAACAATGGTGAATTCGTAATAATCATGTTGATGCAGTCCGCTGACACTTTCTGTTTTATTATAAATAAAAACATGAAAATTTTTGCCATTAAATAGCTGATCTTCATAGACCATACGTATTTCGCTTTGTGCTCTCAATGACTCCACCACAGTATTCACCTTATTTTATCTTTTCATGTAACTCAATTAACTCTGTCACTAACTCTCTAGCTAACATTGACGTCATTAAATGATCTTGAGCATGAACTAAGACTAAACTGACTTTCGTTTTTCCCACACCTTGGTCATCACCAATTAAACGTGTCTGTATTTTATGAGCTTCATTTAAAGCTTCACGAGATTGCTCCATTAACTTTCTCGCGCCATCAAAATCACCTTCTTTGGCTTTTTTTAATGCACCATAAGCCACACTGCGAGCTTGACCTGAATTAATAATAAGCCCCATGATGATCTCTTCAAATTCATCATCGGTTGCACTGCTATCAACGGTATTTTCAATATCTAACATCATATTTCCTCTTTGATACTGACAAGTGCAGAGAAAACTCTGCACTTGTGTTTTCTATCACTTAAAATTTCAACGCATTGGCAATATCTTCTTCACTTTCTTCTTTCTCAATTTCAGTTTGAGCTTTATTTGAAATGATGACAAAAGGAAGATAAATCAGTGTTGCTACACCTAAGTTAAATAGAGCTAATAATAGTGCTGCAATACTGCCGTTAGTGTTAAAAAATGCGCCTAATCCCGTTGGCATCGTCCACGGTGCAATGTTTGTGACCGGAGGGATGATCCCTAAGTAATAAGCCGTTACGGTAATTGCAGCAAGAATTGGCTGAATAAGAATAAACGGAATAAACATCACGGGATTCATAATGACAGGCAAACCAAAAATAATCGGTTCATTAATTTGGAATAAACCTGCTGGCAATGCCAGTTTTGCTACTTGGCGATGATCTGCGCGACGAGATGCGATAAAGATAGCAATAATAAGCCCCAGAGTTGCCCCGGTTCCCCCTAAGAAGATGAAGGAATCTAACATTGGTTTCGCCCAGAGATGGAACGTCTTACCAGCAGCCAATGCGGCTTCTACTGAGCCATATTCAGTATAAATAGAGACGTTTTCTAGTGCCCATGGCGTCATAATACCACTATCGAGTGCAGCAAGTGCTAGTGATCCATGAATACCAAAGAACCACAATAGAGAAGTAAATATGACATAAGCCCAACCAACAACAGAACCCATCGATGCTAATGGTGTTGAGATTGAATCTAAAATAATTTGGTGGAAGTTTGTCTCATACGTCGCTAATCCCCACGAAATAATCCCCATAATCGATAAAATAATAAAACCTGGAATTAATGCCGAGAAAGAACGTGAAACAGAAGCCGGTACACTATCTGGTAAACGAATAACCCAATTACGGCGCACAATAAAGGTGAACATTTCCGCCACAACAAGACCAATAATGATACCTGAAATAATATTTGCGCCACCTAACCAGTTAGCACCAACGGCATAAGCACCAGCTGCGTTGTAAGGTGTTACCGTCATAAAGGCAGCAATAGAGAGTAAACCAGCCGCAATCGGGTCAACTTTTCGCTCTTCTGCTAATGCCATTCCGATAAAAAATGGCGCCATCAACGACATGATACCTAATGTACCGTTATAGACGTTCCCCCCGATAGCTTTAAAACCATTGAGTGTTTCTATTGTTGATGCATCAAGGCGGATACCTAGAGAATAAAAGAAGGAGCCATCACCAAAACTAAGAAAAACGTTATTGATAAGTACAAACATTGCTCCTGCGAGGGTTAATGGCATTAAACGGATAAAACCATTTTTGATAGCATTAACGTGAGGTTGCTTTCCAATTTTAACCGCAAAAGGAAGGAGTACCTTTTCAAGTGAACCAATGACCTTACTCATAGAAAAATACCCTTAAAATGCCGCTAATTGCTCGGCTTGCTGAAAAATTCGCTCTTTGACTGGAATAGAAATAATAAAAAAATAAAAAATAAAACTAATTTGTTGTTGCAGATGCTTTTTTAATAGAGGCGACAGCGGCTTTTAACACCCCTAAACCATCTACTTTTCCGTATAGCAAAGAATCGATCACTTCGACCGGTTTATGAGGCAATAATTTTTGGATATCAGGTAACATCCAACCAATTTGTGGACCTAGCAAAATCAAATCAGCATCCTGTCCTTTTTGTGCCGCTAATGTTTCAGGAAATGCTTCAATAACCACAGGCACATCATATTTTTCTGCTTGTGCTCGCATTTTGGTCACGAGAAGGGATGTTGACATGCCAGCAGAACAAAATAAGTAAATATATTTCTTTTGCATAAAACCCTCTTGAGTTGGCAACGATTTACCCTAGAGAATAACCAGGCTTTCTCTTGTGCATTCATTACTGTGTCAGTACAGAAACCGAAGTAAGATTAAAACATGGATTGTTTCTGCTTGAATGAAGTATACGCAATGATACTAATTAACGATATTTCTTATAGGTTAATAATTGTCTCTCCTTGACCTACTCTTTTGACACTCTTCACAAATTGAGCAAATAATCTTAAGCGTTCTTTCACGTCACAAAATTTGTTCTTCATTTTCCTTTAATGATCTCTCGCAAAATTTCGCCATTTTAGTCAAGTTAATCCTTTATTATTATGAGAATGTGAATTAGTATCATTACTCTTTATGCTTTTGGTGGTATTATCATCTTCTTTGTGGATCGACATTTAAGCCACTGCTGTAAAGATCCGTCTTATTTCGTGTTGCAACAATATGGGAAAGAAAATGTTTAAAAAGTCATTAAGCCCACTGTTTTTACTGCTTTCTTCACTTGTTATCGCCGGTTGCGATAATGCTCAAGACACATCAACAGCACAATCAGCAGAGAAGCAAACTCTCACGATTGAACATTTTCAAGGGACAACTGAAATCCCAGCACACCCACAAAAAGTGGTTGTGATGAATATGGAAACCCTCGATATTATTGATGCATTAGGTGCTCCTATTGTTGGTCTTCCACAAACCAATGTTCATTTACCTAAATTTTTAGAAAAATACACCAATCCGAACGACTATATCAATGAAGGTGCGTTATTCGAGCCAAACTATGAAAAACTCAGCACAACCGCACCTGATTTAATTTTAAGTGGTAGCCGTGCTCGTGATGCGTATGCGAAATTAAGTGAAATTGCGCCTGCGATTTCAATGGATATCGATCCGAAACGTTTTGTCGAAAGCCTTGCTGAACGCACAACAACATTAGGTCAGATTTTTGGCAAAGAAGAACAAGCTAAAAAATTACTGGCTGATTTCAATACTAAAATTGATACTGTAAAAGCCAAAACACCCGATGCAGGTAAAGCAATGGTTGTATTAGTCAGTGGTGGTAAAATCTCAGCGTATGGTCCTGGTTCTCGCTTTGGCTTTATCTACGATGTATTAGGTTTTGAGCCCGCTTATGTATTTGATAGCCCAGGCTCACACGGCAACATCGTCAACTCTGAATTACTGTTAAAACTTAACCCTGATTGGATGTTTGTTATTGACCGTGATGCAGCGATTGGTCGTGAAGATTCACAACCCGCTCAACAAGTCCTTGATAATGCATTGGTAAGAAAAGTGAATGCTTGGAATAAAGACCAAATCATCTATCTTGATGCAAGCTCTATTTATATCTCTGGCGGGATCCAAACCTACTCTCGCTTAATGGATACGATTAATCAGGCTTTGGATCAAAAAAAATAAAGTAACTGAATGAAAACGTTCCATTTATCATTGGGGATAGGACTTGTTGCTATCCTCTCAATGATCAGTTTATTTATCGGCGCAGGAGATATCACTCCTGCTTCGCTTTTTACTGATCCTGATATGCGCGATATCTTCTTTATCAGCCGTGTGCCAAGAACCCTGTCATTATTACTTGCCGGTGGTGCCATCAGTGTTGCAGGCTTAATTATGCAACTGCTAACTCAAAATCGCTTTGTCGAGCCCTCTCTTGCAGGAACAACTCAATCTGCAAGCCTCGGGTTGTTAGTCGTCATGTTGCTCTTTCCTGCGGCGGGCATCTTTACCAAAATGGTAGTGGCTACTGTTTTCGCCCTTCTTGGTACGTTGTTATTTATGTTACTCCTGCAAAGGATCACGTTAAAAACAACACTGATTGTGCCTTTAGTGGGAATTATGCTTAGCGCAGTTATCGGTGCATTGACTATCTTCTTAGCCGTTTATTTCGATTTATTGCAATCCTTAGATGCATGGACAAGTGGCGATTTTTCAAGTGTATTACAAGGCCGTTATGAGTTGTTATGGCTTGTAGGTGCACTTGCATTAATGGCGTGTTGGGTCGCTGATAGCTTTACTGTTGCTGGTATGGGACGTGAGTTTTCAATTAATGTGGGCCTAAATTACCGTAAAGTGATGATCATCGGATTATCGATTATCGCTCTAATTAGTGGCGTCGTTGTTTCTGTTGTAGGTGCATTACCTTTTCTCGGCTTGATTGTGCCAAATCTGGTGAGCTTAGTGATGGGGGATAATATTCGTAAAACCATCCCTTGGGTTTGCTTAAGTGGCGGCGCTATCGTTTTATTATGTGACATCATTGGTCGCCTTATCCGTTATCCATTTGAGATCCCAGCTAGCGTTATTTTAGGGGCTGTAGGGGCTGTCATTTTCCTTTTCTTATTATTAAAGCAACAACGTTATGCAAAAAGTTAATTCATCTATAATTAGCACATGTACTGGCGCTGTTAAAGATAAGAAAAAGCGCCTATCTCCGATGGCACGTATTGGGTTATTGCTTGGTGCCTCGTTATTAGCCATTGTGTTATTTATGACAATAAACCTAAATGGCAATATCTCTTATATTCTGACTCATCGTGCTTATATCGTTCTCACCATGATTGTAGTGGCGTTCGCGGCCGGTGTTTCCACCATATTGTTCCAAACTATCGCGAATAACCGTATCTTGACACCGTCGCTGATGGGATTAGAGGCTCTGTTTGTTTTGCTACAAACCGTGTTTGTCTTCTTTGAAGGTGATATGCCTGTATCGTGGATGTTGAACCTATCAAAATTTTTCCTAGAATCAACATTGCTGGTACTGTTTTCGGTTGTACTCTATCGTTGGTTATTCAGCTCTGTGCGTTTTAACATTAATTTAGTCCTGATGATTGGAATTATCTTAGGCACGTTATTTCGCAGTTCAGCGACTCTATTACAACGTTTGATGGATCCCAATGAGTTCTCCATTTTACAAGGGCGCATGTTTGCCACTTTCACCCGTGCAACCCCTGATCTTATCTTTTGTGCTTTAGCGATTATTGTGGTTGTTGGTATCTTACTTTGGCGTATGCGCTACAGCTTTGATGTCATGGCATTAGGTCAAGCAAATGCCATTAACCTTGGTATAAATTACCGCAAACAAACCACTTATATTTTATTACTGATTTCTGTTTTAGTGGCTGTTTCAACTGCCTTAGTTGGTCCATTAACCTTTTTAGGTTTAATTGTGGCTAACCTTGCTTACCATATCAGTGGCAGTAGCCAACACCGTTTCTTAATGCCTGTTGCCTTTTTACTGGGCACTATCGCCTTAATCGGCGGGCAACTGGTTTTAGAATATGGTTTAAAAATGACAGGAACACTTTCTGTTGTAATTGAGTTTGTCGGTGGAATGTTCTTTATCTATTTGGTGTTAAGAAGACTTTAATATGATTGAAATCAGCAAAATATCAAAGCATTATCAAGATATAACCGTTCTCGATAATATTACAACAACAATTCAACGTGGCGGTATTACTTCGATCATTGGCCCTAATGGTGCGGGTAAATCCACACTGCTTTCTGTTATTGGACGTTTATTAATTCCTGAAAGTGGCATGGTCAGTGTTAACGGTATGGACGTTGCAGCAACAGATAGCGATGTGCTTGCAAAAAACCTTTCAATACTGCGCCAAGAAAACCAGTTCGTCAGTCGTTTAACCGTAGAAGAATTAGTCGGATTCGGCCGTTATCCTTACAGCAAAGGCCGTTTAACGCTTGATGATAAAAAAGTCATTGATGAGTCATTAGCTTTTTTAAATTTAACTGAATTTCGTCATCGCTATCTCGATGAATTGTCTGGTGGGCAACGTCAACGCACCTATGTGGCGATGGTGCTATGCCAAGACACAGAATATGTCATGCTTGATGAACCACTCAATAATCTTGATATGAAACATGCGGTGATCATGATGAAACTTCTGCGAAAAGCCGCAGATGAATTAGGAAAAACTATTATTATTGTTATTCATGATATCAATTTTGCCTCTGTTTATTCTGACTATATTTTAGCCATGCGTAATGGACAATTGTATTATCATGGCTCCCCAAAAGAGATAATGAAAGCGGACATTATCGAAGATATTTTCGACACCCCCGTTGACATTAAAGAGCTCGATAATAAATTAATTGCTATGTATTACTAATTCTATTTATCCCGATTATCGTCAATAAAAAGCATGTTGTTCTTCTTATTAACAACATGCTTTTTTATTGTCTTTTTTCTTTTGAGATCAGCGCCGAATCAATATCTTCAAAGATAGATTGCCATTCATTATCATCAATATCCATCAACCCAAAATAGCGTAACAAAAAAGTGCCTTCTGCTGCTAAAAATGCCAATCGCGCACGTTTTCCTGCTTCTGTTTTCGTATCTACACCTGCTAATCGTTGCTGATACCACTCTTTTGTACTTTGTAAATATTCTGGCGTTTGTAGCAAAGCGGCCATCAAACTGGCACCTTTAGCAAAGGCGACCTTATCATGTGTATGAATGGCACGAATATGTGCGGTTACCCGATTTTCAGGCGAATTATCGTTTTCAACGATCGCGTTAAATTTAGCTTCGTAACTACCTTCCCAGTGTTCAAACATTGCGTCAATCATCGCTTCTTTGCTACTAAAACAGTATTGAACACCACCTTTTGAAATTCCCATTTTTTTCGCCACAGTGTCAATAGTCAGAGCCGCAGCACCTTGCTCCATGACAATATCAAAAATGGCTTCGAGTAGCTTTTCTCTATCAATCGTTCTTTGGCGTCCCATGAAAAAACCTCTTTTCAATACGTTCGTATGGATTTATATTATACCCGCTAGTAAAAATAATACTCATAAAAATAACCGAGATTCTCTATGATAAAAGATTATAAGCGTTGGATAGTATTACTTTTGGTATCTAGCATGCTGTTTCTCATTGTTGTTGATGTAACGGTGCTTTATACCGCATTACCTCGTTTAACCCATGATTTAAATGCAAGTGCTTCAGAAAAGCTTTGGATAATGAATGCTTATCCATTAATTGTTGCTGGATTATTACCTGCAGCAGGAATGCTCACAGACAGAATAGGCCATAAAACACTCTTTATTTGTGGGTTACCATTATTCGCGTTCGCCTCTTTGTGTGCGGCTTTTTCTCCCACTGCGACAACCTTAATTGCGTCTCGTGGCTTTTTGGCTGTGGGAGCAGCAATGAGTATGCCTGCCACCCTATCGATAGTGCGACAAGTCTTTAGTGACTCGCAAGAGCGTGCTATTGCGATTGGCATTTGGTCTGCAGTTGCTTCAGGCGGTGCGGCTTTGGGGCCTTTAATTGGTGGGATGTTACTTGAACATTTTTGGTGGGGCTCAGTCTTCTTAATTAATGTCCCGATTGTTCTTTTAGTATTACCATTCTCTCTTTGGCTTATTCCTAAGTTCGCAGGACAGGGTAACCACAAAATCGATTATTTAAGTTCAGTGCTTATCTTAATCGGTTTGATCAGTGCCATTTATGCTTTAAAAGAGCTAGGCAAACCTTATACACAGTGGAATGAAGTCGCTATTGCGGGCGTCATTGCAGTCATTTTTCTCACCTTATTTACTTTGCGCCAGCGTAAACAAGCTCACCCAATGATTGATTTTAGGTTATTTAAAAACCGTTTTTTTAGTATCGGTATTTTAATGGCTGTTCTTTCAATGGTGATTATTGTGGGGATTGAATTGTTGCTTAGTCAACGCTTACAACTGGTTGCTGGTTTTACCCCCTTAAATGCAGCATTAGTGATCTTACCTATTCCAGTTGGCTCTGTATTAGCCTCTCCTCTAGCAGGCTATTTTTTAACACGATTAGGTGAAATCCGCCTGATTATTTGCGGATTCTTGCTCACTTTAATCGGAAATATATGGTTAATCGCTATCTATCAAACAACCTCTCCAATCGTGTTAATCGGTAGCTTATTTTTCATTGGCTTTGGCTTAGGTATTATTTTTACGACAGCATCGACATCTATTATGTTAAGTGTTGCCGATAAACAAGCTGGCATGGCGGCTTCTATCGAAGATGTCGCTTACGAACTTGGGAGTGTGATTGGTGTGACGTTTATGGGCAGTTTAATGAGTACGGTCTATACCTTAAAACTCGTACTACCTGACGCATTAGCTATCAATAATGCTGTCTATGACAGTTTAGATGAAGCGCTAATTGTGGCGGAAAAATTACCTAATGACACCGCATTTCTTGTCATTTCCCAAGCAAATATCGCTTTTGAAAATGCCTTTTTCGTGGTGTTAGTTACCACCGCAATTATTACTGCGGTAAGTTTGATTTTCTTACCCTATTACTTGCACAATTCTATAAGAAAAAAGGTAGCTTAATCTTCAAAAGAAAGAAACGTGCCTATAAGGCACGTTTCTTAACCATCGAAGACTAAAACCGATCTATATCTAACGCATCCATACTAAAGTGAGAAGGCGATTGCCCCATCTGTTTTTTAAACATTGTCGAAAATGAGCCGGCACTGTTATAACCTAAGTCAAAGGCAATGTCGGTAATGCCGCGTCCTGATAAGATTTGTGTTAATGAATTCAATAAACAGACTTGTTGTCGCCATTGTGAAAATGACACTCCTGTTTGTTGGCGGAAAAAACGGCTAAAAGAACGTTCACTTTTATGTAATTTATCCGCCCACTGTTGCGGTAAAGAATCAATTTTAGGATGACGAATAAAATCACGACATAATTTAGCTAATTTACTATCTTGTGGAATAGGCGCAAAAAACGGTAACGGTTTTGCTTTCCCTAGTTCACATAAGATTAACTGCATTAAAAGACCATCTCGCCCTTTTTTATCATATTCTGCAGGCACATCTACAGCTTCAAGTAAAAGTTGACGAAAAAGAGGGGAAACACTGACAACTTCACATTGTTTGCTATCACGAGGGGCTGCAGAAGGCTCGATATATAAGCTTCGCGTACTCACTTCTAACATACGAGTTTCATGCCCAGTTTCTGGTGGGATCCACACACCACAAGATGGTGGAATAACCCATTCCCCCTCATCTGTACTCACTTCAATTAATCCCGTAGCCGGGTATAAAAATTGGGCTCGGCGATGTTGGTGCGTTTCTAACAGCGTATTGGGTAAATAGTCTGTACCCAGCGCAATAACATCTCGATCAAGTGAATCAACGCTTTTTAACGGTACATTTCTCACTGTTTGGATCACTCTCTTTTTATCTTCGTCCTTTTTAATATAGCAGTTATCCCATACTCCACGCATTGGCAAATAATGAGCTATATAATTAAAATAGTTATATATTTAAATAAACAACAAAAGTATCTTATGTGAAATTTCAACCTTCTTGATATCTATTTAATAAACCTTATTAACAATCAAAAAACGAGCTATTAACACCCTTCGTAAATAGGCTGAAATTCAAATGTCATTGTCTGGTTTTAGAATGTTGGCAAAAGATTAATCAACTACTATCCCTCTCGTAGATGTTATTTCGAACATGCTGCAATTATCTATGCATTCAATAATAATGCAGCGGATACCAGACATTCCCTTTATTCATAGCCTAGAAAAATCATGCACATTCTTTATATCAAGTATCGGGTATATCGGCATCCGCCTATTATGTTTAAGGTAGAGTTCATTATGAGCAATCAGTCCGATCACGATAGTGATACAAAGAGCATTCTTAACGATGTTAGTCGCCGTCACTTTATTCAAGCGAGCTCAGCATTAGTCACCCTCCCGTTCCTCGCTTCACACTCTTTTGCCACGACCACAGACAATGCTATACCCGTAAAACCAATAACAACTGAAGCTGATGAACGCGTTGTTTCAACTTGCAGTAGCTTTGACTGTGGCGGTAAATGTGATATTCGAGCCCATGTAAAAGATGGCAAAGTCACCCGTATTAGCACACGTCCCGATGCTGATCTAGATGAAGAAATGCCTATTATGCGTGCCTGCGTTCGAGGTCGCGGTTATCGAAAATTTGTCTATCATCCAGACCGTTTAAAATACCCAATGAAACGCGTTGGCAAACGTGGTGAAGGCAAATTTGAACGTATCACTTGGGAAGAAGCGACCACTCTTATTGCGCAAAATATGCAGCGTATGAACCAGCAATATGGCCCCGCATCACGCTTTATCAGCTTAAGTACGGGGGTTACTGGTGGTATTTTCTCTGGTGCGAATATGTTACGTCGCCTATTTAATATCACTGGGGGTTTTCTGGAAAACTATCACTCCGTTAGTAATGGAAATACCCTTGCGGTCACTCCTTATACTTACGGTACAGCTGCCAGTGGTAGCACACTTGATACGTTAGAAAATACCCCTCTTGTGATTTTATGGGGCCATAACCCTAACGAAACGATTTTTGGTCATTCAAACCATTTTTTCCAAAAAATGAAGAAAAACGGCACTAAATTTATTGTCGTTGATCCTCGTTATTCTGATACTGCCTCTTCTTTGGCTGATCAATGGATCCCGTTACTCCCCACAACAGATAACGCCATGATGGATGCGATGATGTATATCATCGTAAGCGAAAATCTGCATGATCAAGCTTTTATTGATAAATATACTGTTGGCTTTGATGAGCACCAAATGCCTGAAGGTGTGGATGAAAATGAATCTTTAGTTGCCTATTTAATGGGTAAAAAAGATGGCATTAAGAAAACCCCTGAATGGGCTGAAACCATCACTAAAGTACCAGCAGATACTATTAAACAATTGGCTCGCGAATATGCATCCACAAAACCAGCTACATTGATGCAAGGTTGGGGGCCTCAGCGCCATATTTGTGGTGAACGGACGGCACGCGGTGCAACATTACTTGCAACTATTACCGGTAATGTGGGTGTTCGTGGTGGTTGGGCTGCCGGCTATGGTATGGCTTTAAACTCTGAGTTGCGTAAAACCATTGCAGGACCAAGCCTATTAACCAACCCAGTAAAAGCGAAAATTAATATCACCAACTGGGTGCAAGCGTGTGAAGACAAAAATTTAGTCACACCACAAAATGGGTTACTGAACGCCGAGAAACTTGATACTGAAATCAAGATGATTTTCTCAATGGCGGGTAACTACATGACAAACCAAAATACCGATATTCTTCATGCTGCGAAAGTACTTGAAGATGAATCGAAAGTAGAATTTATCGTCTGTAGTGATCTGTATCTGACACCTAGTGCAAAATATGCCGATATTTTACTACCTGAAACCAGTTTCTTAGAACGCTGGAATATCGGTGGTACATGGAGTTATGGCGACTATATTATTCTTTCTGAAAAAGTCATCGAGCCTGAATTTGAACGTCGTACTGACTACGATTGGTTACGTGAAGTTGCCGATAAATTAGGTGTGGGTAAACAATTTAGCGAAGGCAAAGAGACTGATCGCGATTGGATTGAATATTTAGTCAATGACGCAAGTGTTAAGCGTCCTGAAGACGGTATTCCAACCTTTAAAGAACTATTGGTTAAATGCCGTCATCTCTTAAAACATCGTCCACATACCCAAAATGTGGCATTTGAGAAAAATATCCAAGATATCAAGAATAATCCATTCCCAACGCCATCGGGCAAAATTGAGATTTTCTCTAAGCGCTTATATGACATGAATAATGTCGATATTCCGGCACTCTCTCATTATGTGCCTGCCATTGAAGGGCCTGAAGATGCGCTAACGGATAAATTCCCATTACAACTGATCACATGGAAAGGGCGTAATCGCGCAAACTCAACACAATTTGCCAACCCTTGGTTACAAGAAGTACAGCGTCAAGAACTCTGGATTAACCCATTAGATGCCCAAGATAGAAACATTAAAGAGGGCGAAAAAGTCAAAGTGTATAACGATCGTGGGGTAACGATGGTTCCCGTCAAATTAACACAACGAATTATGCCTGGTGTCGTGGCCTTGCAAGCAGGAGCTTGGTGGCAACCTGATGCAAAAGGCATAGATCAAGGTGGATGTGCCAACGTATTAACATCATCCCGTAGTACCGCAATGGCACACGGCAATGCTCACCAAACATTATTGGTCGAGGTAGCAAAAGCATGAGTCAATTTATCGTTTATCCCGCTGTGAGCAACAAACAGTTAGGGTTTTATATCGACAACGCTCGCTGTTCAGGTTGTAAGGCGTGTCAGGTTGCGTGTAAAGATAAAAACAATCTTGATGTTGGACGTAAATTTCGTCGGGTCTATGAAATCACTGGAGGCGGTTATACTCGCAATCCTAAAGGCGCGCTAGTCAATAATGTCTTTGCTTACACGCTGTCTATCTCTTGTAACCACTGTGACGACCCTATTTGCGTTAAAAACTGCCCAACAACAGCAATGCATAAGCGTGAAGGTGATGGCATTGTCATGGTAGATACAGACAAATGTGTCGGTTGCGGTGCTTGTGCGTGGTCTTGCCCTTATGGCGCGCCACAAATGGATCCAGAAACCAAACAGATGTCGAAATGCGACTTTTGTATTGATTTACAGCAAAAAGGTGAACAACCGGTTTGTGTTGCAACTTGTCCTTTAGGTGCAATCCAATTTGGTCCTATTGATGAACTACGTGAACGTTATGGTGATTTAGATTATGTCACGGGTTTACCTTCCCCTGAAATAACGCATCCAAACCTTGTTATTAACCCACATCAGGGTGCCAATAATGACGGAATTAATAATAAGGGAGAAAGAAAATGAATGAATGGTCATTGTTAATCTTCACATTTATGATGAATGCGACCATTGGTCTTGCGCTAACAACAGGGCTTTTTGCGCGTCGCCTTTCTCATTATCTCAATGCAGAAAGCGACTATCGCTTTATGCTGTTAGCCTTATTTGTTATTTGTGGGTTAGCTGGTTTAGGCTCTATCGCTTCAATTACTCACTTAGGCGTACCGTTAAATGCACCGAATGCGATTAGAAATGTGTTTTCTGCTTGGTTAAGTCGTGAAGTTGCCGTCACGGCCATTTTTGTCGGTTGCCTAGGATTAACCTTTTTATGGCTCTGGCGCACTCGCAAACTCTCAATGCTTCTATTAAGTATCAGTATTCTGATTGGGTTATTTGATATCTATTGCATGGCGTCGATTTATCGCCATACCTCTATTTTAACCTGGATGGATCCTAACACTTACGTCATGTTCTTCGGGGCAATGTTAACGCTTGGCGCCGCTCTTTTCTTTTTGCTGACCAAAGTATTACAACGTATAGGCAGTAAGTTAGGTATTGAAATACCACAAGACTCTTTACCCATGCGCTGGAAATGGCAATTATGGGGAATAATGGCATTTAGCTTAATCGGTCGATTACTGTATCAACCTTTTTATGAGCAATATTTAACTAGCACACTCTATAGCCAAAAATCGGTGACATTCCCGTTATCGCCTATTCAAGTGTATTACTCCATTGGTTCGTTACGTACTACCTGTTGGATATTAGCCACCATTGCAGTATTAGCTTGTGGCTATAGTTTAGTGAAATTTCTAGCTCCTAAAAATCAAGGTAAATCAACTGAGTCTATTTTTGCACTTGGCTGTGTTGTCGCAATTATCGCTGACTTTATGTTGCGCTATGTTTTCTACTCAATTCACTAATTATCATTGAGCAAATCGTTTAAATAATAAAAAAACAAACCCCATTATTGGGGTTTGTTTTAAGGAAATATTAAAAATTATGAGCAGGCTTTCTTATTACGCGGCTGCATTTAATTTATTGGGAATTTGTTATTTATTCTCACCAGATGATGAAACCAATAAAATTGCACTCAATTTTTTTAAAACAGGGGATTTTGTAGCACAGTGGCCTTGTAAGATTGAAAATCACCTTTGTGAACGTCTAATTAATTCTGTTTCTATCGATACTGCGCAACTAAAAACCCAATGGCAAAATCTTTTTATTGGCCCTCATGCCTTACCCGCACCGCCTTGGGGGTCGGTTTATTTAGATCCTGAAGGCTTATTACAAGGGGATTCTACCCTTGCTCTCAGTGAGTTTTTAAAACGGGAACGTTTAAAAATAAACACGTCTTTTCCAGAGCCTGTTGATCATATCGGTTTAATGTTATTTCAAGCGGCGGTATTAGCATCGGAAAAAAGAGAAGACGCAGTTAATGAATTACTTTCCCTTCATTTAACCACATGGCTACCTCACTATTTAAATAAATTAAAAATGAGTGGGTATAGCCAATTTTATAGCACATTAACAGAACTGGTAACCATCACGGTGAAAGCATTCAGAAAATAGAAATTAATTAACAGCTCATCATCCTAACATAATTATTTAAGGTAATTTGGATCACGCACCCAAATTACCTTTTTTCGTTTAGGGTATTTTCCTTTTTAAATCATGACGACTTTAATCCTAAACGCTTTGTTAAACGACGTAAGTTAGCCGGATCAAGTGATAATTCTCGCGCAGTTGCCGCCCAATTTTGGTTATTACGTAGCAATGCTTGTTTAATTAAGTCTCGCTGAAACTCATCCGTTGCTTCTTTTAAATTTTTGTCTTCAGAAGGTAACGTTTGAGGGGAAGGGTGAAGCGAGTTTTCAGTTCCCAAAGCAAAATGGTTAACTTGTAAAATAAGGCTATCAGTTTTATTTCCAGCCCTCGCTAATACAATTGCTCGGTGAATAGTATGCTCTAATTCACGCACATTACCCGGCCAAGAATAGTGTAACAAATAAAGGCGTAACTCAGGGCTAATAATCACTTGAGTCAGATTAAAACGCTGACGATATTGCTCGCAGAAATAACCCACTAATAACAAAATATCTTCCCCCCTTTCTCGCAATGGCGGGACATGCAGAGGAAAAATACTTAACCGATGGAAAAGGTCAGCACGGAAATTCCCTGCTAACACTTCTTCCCATAAATCACGATTGGTTGCTGCCAATACACGCACATTAACGCGTAAATTACGATCATCACCAATCCGTTGAATATCCCCATATTGTAAAACACGCAGTAACTTGGCTTGAAGTGATAATGAAAGTTCCCCTATTTCATCAAGAAACAAGGTCCCGTTATCAGCCATTTCAAATTTACCACTGCGATGGCTAATTGCGCCGGTAAAGGCCCCCTTCACATGACCAAATAATTCACTTTCTGCCACACTCTCAGGAAGTGCCGCGCAATTTAAATAGACTAACGGATTATCTGCACGATTAGACATTTCATGAATGGCTTTGACCACCAGCTCTTTACCCGTTCCCGTTTCGCCACTCACTAAAATATTCATATCTGCGGGTGCAACAATTTCTATCTCTTTTTTCAGTTGCATCATCGAAGGCGATAAACCAATAATTTCTGTTTTTACTGTAGGCTTAAACGTATTAGTTGGTGTAAATAACATATTTTGATTTTCGAGTTGCTCAATCAATAACGCATTATTTAATGCACCAGCGGTTAATGCAGCAATTAAACGTAATTCTTCATCACTAAAGGTATCAAACTGATGGGGATCCATACCATCAAGCGTTAAAGTGCCAATTAAATCTTGCCCCGCAAATAATGGTAACCCCACACAAGCATGAACTTTTAAATGCTCTCTATCTGGGATAAGGCCATCGTAAGGATCGGGTAAATCACTGTCCGCAGGAAAACGCACCACATCCCCTGCTCGCGCGATAGTTTCCAAACGAGGATGCCCTTCAAGTAAAAAACGGCGCCCTAATACATCAGGCACAAGGCCATCTATGGCTAATGGGATAAACTGATGAGGTTCATAACGAAGCAATGCTGCGGCATCACAATTTAACACTTGTCGAAGTGTGGTCACCAGTCGCTGAAATCTATCTTGGTGACCCACATCTTTTTGTAATTCAATGGCAATTGTAGCCAACACATCAACGGAAAAGCCCATAAAAACACCTCATAGTCATTATGACTGTTATTATGGTCATTTTGACATGATAAAGATAGTCATATTGACAATACACAAATAGCCATAAAAATAAAAATCTTTTAAAACAATAAGATAAAAACTGGCACGCTTCTTGATTATATCTATACATATCCCGATGAAAAGATTAATGAGAAGGAACAATACAAAATGGCTATTCATGTTAAAAATAATGTTAATTGGGTTGGACAACGTGACTGGGAAGTTCGTGATTTTCATGGCACTGAATATAAAACATTATTAGGAAGTAGCTATAACAGCTACCTAATATGTGAAGAAAAGAATGTCCTTATTGATACAGTTGACCATAAATTTAGTCGCGAATTTGTACAAAATTTACGAGCTCAAATTAATCTGGAAGAGATTGATTACATTATTATTAATCATGCAGAAGAAGATCACGCTGGCGCACTTACTGAGCTGATGTCTTTTATTCCTAATACTCCAATTTACTGCACAGCAAACGCCATTGATTCAATCAATGGGCATCATCATCACCCTGAATGGAATTTTAATATTGTTAAAACAGGCGATAGCCTTGATATTGGTAATGGCAAGCAACTGATTTTTGTTGAAACACCAATGCTACACTGGCCTGACAGCATGATGACCTATTTAACTGGTGATGCGATTTTATTTAGTAACGATGCTTTTGGTCAGCACTATTGTGATGAACGTTTATTTAACGATGAAGTTGACCAAACAGAATTATTCGAGCAATGCCAACGCTATTACGCCAATATTCTGACGCCTTTTAGTCGGCTTGTAACACCCAAAATTAACGAAATTTTAGGCTTTAATTTACCTGTCGATATGATTGCCACGTCTCACGGCGTGGTATGGCGTGATAATCCAACACAAATTGTTGAATTATATCTAAAATGGGCAGCAGATTATCAAGAAGATCGTATCACTATTTTCTATGACACCATGTCTAACAATACCCGTATGATGGCAGATGCCATTGCACAAGGTATCAATGAAATTGACCCTAATGTGTTTGTAAAAAGCTATAACGTCGCCAAAAGTGATAAAAATGACATTATCACAAGTGCGTTTCGTTCTAAAGGTGTGCTTGTCGGTTCATCAACAATGAATAATGTCATGATGCCAAAAATCGCCGCCATGCTTGAAGAGATGACGGGTTTACGTTTTCGTAATAAAAAAGCCGCTGCTTTCGGGAGTTATGGATGGAATGGTGGTGCGGTTGACCGTATTCAAACCCGTTTAATGGACGCTGGATTTGAAACCGCACTGGCACTAAAAACCAAATGGCGTCCAGATATGCAAGCACAAGAAATTTGTCGTGAATATGGTCGTGAAATTGCACGTCAATGGGCTTTGGCACCACTTCCTGCGACTCAACCTGATTGTATCACCTCATCACAATCTGAAGCTATCGCAGATGTTGAAGCAATCGACTTAGGCCCACGTATGCAATGCAGTGTATGCCAATGGATTTATGATCCGGCAGTAGGTGAACCAATGCAAAACGTTCAACCTAATACGCCGTGGAGTGAAGTCCCTGATAGCTTCTTATGCCCTGAATGCTCATTAGGAAAAGATGTCTTTGATACACTTGCGAAGGAGGCAAAATGAGTACAGGCCTTCTTAATAATGGGATTGTTATTATTGGTGCGGGGTTTGCCGCACGCCAATTAGTTAAAAATATTCGCAAATTTAATGCAGATATTCCCATTACTTTAATTGCATCAGACAGTATTGATGAATATAACAAACCGGATTTAAGCCATGTTATTAGCCAAGCTCAGTGTGCAAATGATTTAACCAAACAAACAGCCCAAGAGTTTGCACAACAGTATCAACTTGCGATCTATCCTTATACGCAAATCGTTGATATTAATACAGATGAAAAACGTATTCAGAGTGCCCAAGGTGAACAATGGTATTACGATAAATTAGTATTAGCCACTGGAGCCAAAACTTATTGTCCTGCTATTTCAGGCCATGAGTTAATGTTTACGCTTAATAGTCAGCAAGAATACCAAACTTATGAAACACAAATTCGCCAAGCTAAACGTGTATTAATTTTAGGTGCGGGTTTAATTGGCACTGAATTAGCCATGGATTTTAGTCGAGCAGGTAAAGAGGTGATCCTTGCAGATATTTCAGGGCAATTATTATCGTCCTTGATCCCGTCTGATCTTAGTGGTCGTTTGCAATCTAGCCTCACTAAAATTGGTGTGCGATTAATGCTGAAATCACCATTACAGTCATTAACACAAACTGATAACGGTATTTTAGCGACATTTAATCAACATCATCAATTAACTGTTGATTGTGTTATTGCCGCAACAGGACTCACGCCGAATATAGAGCTCGCTCATCTTGCGGGTTTGCATACTGATCGTGGGATTGTTGTGAATGAATATCTGCAAAGCAGTAATAGCAATATTTATGCCTTAGGTGATTGCGCACAAATCAACGGTAATTTACTACCGTTTTTACAACCCATCCAATTAAGTGCGATGCATTTAGCCAAATCACTCGTAGGTGAAAATAATACTCCACTGAATTTACCGCCAATGATTATTCGGGTGAAAACACCGTTAATGCCTCTACATCTTGCCGGTGAGACTGCGCGTAATGACTTAACGTGGAATATTAATACAACACAATCAGGTGTTATCGCCAAAGGCTTTGATGATAACAATGTATTACGCGCCTTTGTCGTTACAGAAGAACAAGTAAAAGAAGCTTTTGCATTATTAAGAGCACTGTCCGCTTAATTTAAATAACATACGAGATGCTGATATGAATTTACGTGATCAACCATTGGGCCAACTGGCTCTATCTATTTCTGGCGCCAGTGCCATATTCCGTCAATATAACCTCGACTTTTGTTGTGGTGGAAAAAGAACATTAAGCAAATCTGCAGAAAAAGCAGGGCTTAATATTAATGAAATTGAAAATAAATTAATTGCCCTTTCAGAACAACCATTAGAAAAAGATTGGCGACAAGCATCATTGAGTGAAATTATTGATTTTATTATTGTTCGTTATCATGACAAACATAGAGCACAATTACCGGAACTTATTCTACAAGCAGAAAAAGTAGAACGAGTTCATGAAGCAAAACCGACTGTCCCTAAAGGATTAGCACGCCAATTGACGCTATTATTAGATGAATTGACAAGCCATATGATGAAAGAAGAGCGCATTCTCTTTCCTATGATAAAAAATGGCTTAGGAAACCAAGCCGGAGCCCCCATTAGTGTTATGGAACACGAACATGATGATGCAGGTGAAATTGTTGAAGTGATTAAATTTATTACCAAAGATGTTACTCCTCCGCCGGAAGCCTGTACTACATGGCGAGTGCTTTATAATGGTATAAATGAATTTATTGACGACTTAATGAATCATATTAGTTTAGAAAATAATTTATTATTCCCAAGAGCATTAGCGGGTGAATAATAAGTTAATACAGGGGATTTCATCATCCCCTGCTATTTTTATGACCATCAGTAAAATCTACCGCTCTCCTTGCGTATCAATCAACAAACGCTGATTAATATATTCAATGGTCTCGTCTATCGTCATAATATTATTTACAACGTTAGTGATCCCTTGCCCGATAATAATTTCTGCTTGGCGTAAATTAAATAACTTACCATTCGGTATCGATGACTCTCGTATTCCCTTATTAATTTCTTGATAAGCCAATGTCATCCATGGATAACGATGGCTAATCTCTTGGTTATGACTGAAATTTTGATGATTACTATTTCCACCTAATAAAATGAGATGATCCATAACCATTGGAGAATAAAGCCAACGATAAAATTGCTCAGCATATTGTGACTTTTGACTATAACGAGAAACGGCTAATACACCGCCCCCTAATTGTGGAATACCACCTGGTACGGGCGCAAATCCAGTTTTAGGTAAAATATTACTATGAGCCACATCGTTAAATAAATTCATATAAGAGACAAGCATAGCAAGATGCCCTTGCTCAAATTGTCTAACCGACTCACTCCACCATTTATTATAAATATTTTCAGTAATCGACAATTGTTGTAGGTATTCTTTTAATACTTCACCCGCTAAAGGCATTGCTAATTGAGGAATATTATCACTTCCTATTAAGCGCCCCCCTTTGGCGTAATAACGTAAAAGATATTCTGTTGCAATTAATCCTGCACTACCCAATGTTGTTGAAGCGCCCATTGGACGACTTATTTGTCCTTCTTCATGTAATTGTGTAAAAAACTGAGTCACATTGTCGTACTCTTCAAATGTTGTCGGTACGGTTAACTCATTACCTGTTTTTTCGTAATACATTCTTTTTAGAATAGGATCTTCAAACAAGTCTTTTCGATAAAATAGGAGTTGCGCACTAGCATCAAAAGGCATGGCATAAGCAACATTATTCACTAAACTAAATTTCTGCTGAGTAGGCAGTGAAAAATTATTTAATAAGTCTGTTAATCCGTTACCAATTTTATCTAATGGCTGTAATATTCTTTCCGCAAACCAAGGAAAACAAGCCATATCAATACGCAATAAATCATAATATGGATGTAAATGTAACTGACTTAATATTTGATAAACTTCATCGTATGGATGTATCGCTAAATTAACTTTAATCCCTGTTTGGCGATAAAAATGAGGTAGTAATTTTTTTAATGCACTAGTAGAAGGGCTAGGTAAAATCAGTAAATTAAGACTTAAATCGTGTTTATCAGAAGCAATAATGGCAGGTGTCGCCGTATAAAGATGATCACTTTGATTACGCACATAAGTGACTTTACTCTCGATTATCTCCGTTTCCTCTTCTTGCATTAGTGCATCAATCACTTCCAACCCAAGTTGAGCGTAGTTCATGGGAAAGTAATATAACCCTTTTAATACAGGAGGGATATTGTCGCTTAATGCAAAAATAGGTGGGCAATCATCATGGCTACCGAAATAACTGGCTTGTGTTAAATAACGCGCCTTTTCGCTATCTTGAGCAATAAAAATGTCTGGAATTTGCTCCATAGAAAAGAAATCAAACGCAATTTTATAGCTCTCTTCATCTGATGCACAAAGCACCACACTTTTTTTATTAGGTGCATACTCTAAAAGTCGACTTTGCAATTCATTAGCAAAAATCTGATTATTCACATAATCACTACTCCCTATAAAAATACCTACTAATTGACCAGTTGTATGCATGACTTGCAGGCAAATAGCATCAGCGGCTTGAGCAAAATCGAGTGTGAAGAATCGTTGGGTATTAAGTGGCTGACGATAAACAAAGGCAACGTGTGAAGGGGATAATTTTAACGTGTCAAAATAGATATTTGCATCATTGAGGCAACTTACGGTGATCACTTGTTTATAACCCCCCGCTGCAATTTTCTGTAATGCCTCTAGCTCAGTGGTTTCAAGATCATCCGTTAAAAAAAGATCATAAGTCACTTCAGAAAATTGAGCAATAGACTGCCTTAAAGCATTAAAGAAAACGGCATATTTTTCAGAAACTAATTGCGGTAAAAGTATGGCTATTTTATGACTTTTATTGGCTCTTAACAGTTGAGCCTGGGTATTTAATTGATAACCCATTTGTTTGGCGGCTTGATATACAGCTTCAATTTTCTCAACGCTTACATTTCCACGTTTATTCAATACGTTAGAAACTGTCCCATGAGAAACGCCTGCTAATTTTGCAATATCTTTAATCGTTGCCATTGACCTTTTTCCATCTCAATTTCCGCTTTCACTAGCATACCTGAATTATTTATCACGACTACTGCTAATTAATTTGAACGTTCCATCATTAAATAGCTTATAAAACAATCTGCTAGAACTTATCTAAAATAAATGATTATCAATATCAATTTTCTTTAATATATATATTAATCAATAAGATAAAAAATTTAATTTGAATAAGATCACTGATCTGATCTTCATTTATTGGCAAATAATCTTCATCATTTTATTATTGGAACGTTCAAATAAATCTATAACTTACAGATAGCCAACACCAGATAATTAATAAAATCCTAATAAAACAATAGGATAAGGGGATTTTTATGAAACTTCATTTTTTAGGGACGGCGGCCTCAGAAGGCATACCCAATCCCTTCTGCCGTTGTGAACACTGCCTGAAAGCAAGAGAACTTGGTGGGAAAGATATCAGAACTCACTCTTCTGCCATTGTCGATGACATTATGTTAATCGACGTATCACCTACATTTAGTTACCAATTAATGCGTGATGGAATGGATGCTACCAATTTTGAAAGCCTTCTATTCACTCACACTCATCCTGATCATTTCAATGTTGGCGATCTGTTTAGCCGAATGGAAGGTTATGGTTTTGAAATTAACCATCCTCTTCATATTTTCGGCAACGATCGCGCAATTAATGGCTGCATTGAAGTACTACCTGGCTACAGTAAAGAACGTTTTGCTTTTCACTGCTTAATTCCTTTTGTTACTGTCGAAAGAAATGGCTATAAAATTACACCATTACTCGCTAATCATGCGAAATGGGAACTTTGTTATGTTTATCATATTGAGAAAGATGGCAAAGTGATTTTTTATGGTCATGATTCTGGTTGGTTCCCTGAATTAACATGGAAATGGTTAGAAAATAAACCTCTTGATATCGTTGTTTTTGAATGTACTTATGGACTCAATGGTAAAGATCGTACCGATAATCATATGAGCCTAGAAACCGTATTTGCCGCGCAAGAAAAACTGCAACAACAAGGTTGTTTGCATCAAGATACACAAATTGCTGTTTCACATATTTCACACAGTGGCAAATTGCTTCATCACGAATTAGAAGCTGTTTGTGCTCCTCATAATATCCGTGTTGCCTACGACGGATTAACGTTAGAAACAAATTAAGAGGAGAACGATGATGGAGATGAAAATAACCTCTCGCTTACTGATTATGATGTTTGTGCAATATTTCATGCAAGGTGCGTGGAATATGACCATGGGGCTGGTATTAAGTAGCTATGGTATGGCAAGCATTATTGGTAATGCCTACGCTTTATTAGGCGTCGCAACCATTATCTCCCCATTATTTATAGGTATGGTGGCTGACCGTTTCTTTGCTTCACAAAAAGTCATGGGCATCCTTCATTTAATTAATGCGGCAGTCATTATTTGTGTTCCTCAATTTATTGAAGCACAAAACAGTGGCATGACACTATTCTTAATTTTCATTATTGGATTACTGTTTTACCCTACAACTGCGCTTTCAAATAGCATTAGTTTCTCCCATATTAATGGCGTGAAATATTTCCCTATTATTCGTGTATTCGGTACGTTTGGTTTTATGGCTATCGGATTTATATTAGGTGAAATGGGCTTCTCTGGGAGTACGATGACTTGGTATATCGCTTCTGCAGTGGGTGTTTTACTTGGTTTCTACTGCTTTACCTTACCGAACACTCCTCCTAAAGCAAAAGGCAAACCATTCTCTGCTCGTGATATTTTATGTTTAGATGCGCTTTCATTATTTAAAGACCGCTATTTCGCTATCTTAATGTTTAGTATCTTTATTTTAATGATCCCAAAAACAGCGTATTCCGCTTATATTCCGGTCTTTATTAAAGCATTAGGTTTTAATAATGCGGCCTCTATCATGCAAATAGGTATAGCCTGTGAAGTCCTGTTTATGTTTGTATTGTCATTCTTCTTAATGAAATTTGGCTTCAAAATTACATTACTTTTAGGTGCTGTTAGCTGGATCATCCGCTCCATATTCTTCTCTTATGCGGCGGTAAATACCGAATTCTATTTTATCGTTATCGGATTAATGCTACAGGGATTATGTTGGGACTTTTTCTTTACTGCTGGTGATATCTATGTTGACCGCAAAGCCAAACCCGAAATTCGTGCTCAAGCACAAGGCCTACGCTTTATTGTCTCTAATGGTTTCGGCTTATTATTTGCTTCCACTATTTGCGGTCAAATCTTTAATTCAACCGTAACAGAAACAGGCGATGCGTCATTACCACAATGGTCAACATTCTGGATATATCCAGCAATCGTCGCTGCCGTTGTAACCATATTCTTTATCTTCTTCTTTAAAGATGATGTAACGAAAAAGAAAGATAATGAAAATAAAAAAGCCCAGGAAGGCATTGCAACACCATAGTCTTAAAGTAAAGGAATAAGCCAACGTTAGGAGCAAACCATGGACGCATTAATTCAGTTTGTTGACAGCATTGGCCCTTTATCACTATCAAGTATTGCTAAACTACTGGCTGCCTTTATTTTGGGTGGCCTTATTGGCTTAGAGCGTGAATCAAAGGGAAAACCTGTCGGTTTTAAAACCTGTGTCATTATTGCCGTTGCCAGTTGTTTATTAACGATTGTTTCTATTCAATCCGCAGAACATTACGCCAATATCTCCGACAACATTCGTAGTGATCCAATGAGATTAGCGGCACAAATTATCAGTGGTGTCGGCTTTCTCGGTGCTGGCGTTATATTGCATCGACGAGATGATGCCATTTCAGGCTTAACGACGGCGGCAATAGTATGGGCTTCTGCGGGTGTTGGTATTGCTTGTGGCTCAGGTTTTTATTGGCATGCCATGATTGTGACGTTTCTCTTTTTTATGGCAATTAAACTCAGTCCACAAGTGGTGCTATTTCAGATGAAAAATCAACGCCTAGGTAAAATTAAGGTCCGTATGTTATTTACTCATGAAAGTGGCGTTCCCGTTTTAATTGAGTATTTGAAAAACCATAAAGACGTGATTGAAAATTTGACGATCCGTGATATTAAAAAAGAGCGCGTTGAAGTGAATTTGAAATTATTAGTGAGGCAAAAAATTACTTTACCTGAATTTTATTGTTCATTAAAACAGCTTGAACATGTTCATTCTGTTTCGCTAGATCACTAGTTTTGGTCACTCATAAAAAACACCTCAAAAGTGAATATCCCACTTTTGAGGTTAAAGTATCTCTACACATTTAGATATATTACTGATTATTCTTCAATTAAATCATCTCTAAATTTTGGTTTTTGCTTAATATCATCACAATTTTCAATTTGTGTTTTTAGCCCTAATTTCCATTGCTCAAATGCATAGGTATCAGCAAGATCAATTTTAAATTTAGTATCATTCACTTTTGTCACTTTCACTGAATCTACACCTAACTCATTTAACATATCCAATGTCAGCAATTGTCTGGCTTCTAAACCAAAGACATCATGTAATATCCATTTTCCTAAAATAGATTGAGGATTCGTTTGTAATCCTTTTCCATTATCTTGTGTCACAATAGCTGTGATTATTCGATCATCTGGTAATTGCAACTCAAATCCTTTAGCTGCATTTCTTTCTTCTTTATCTAAAGCATTAAACCCAAAAAAATGGGGAAAAATATGATGTATCCAGATAGGAATAGGAATATAAGCCTCAAAATCTGGCCGAGGTTTATTTGAGCCTTTTGTTTTAGGTGCAGCATTCCATGCATTAAAACCTGATTTTTCTTCTACTTTCATTGAAGAGTCTGAATAAATAGGTAGATAAATCGTTTGTTTCGGATCTTCTATTTTTTCTTTTAGAGGAGCTAATTTACTTACCGATGAATTAGCTACATGTATATATGACAATAAATCAAAAGGATCTTTATATTGAGTAATAGGAATTTTAGTCACAATTGCTTCTTTAGAAGCATCAAACTCTTGCAATAAGACACTTTTACTCACATAAAACTTATATTTTTTATTTTTATCCTTAAAATTAAAAACACCTTTATTATCATTAACAGATATAATTTTAATTGAATCTAAATCAATTAAGTCATAATTACATTCAACAATATTCATCACATTACTGTCTCTAGTAATATTATGATATATCGTATGTGTTGTGTTATAGGTACGTTGATCAAGCTCAATTCGTTTGTTTCGAAGTAAAGCCACTTTTTTAACAACATCAAGCGCAATACCTTTATCAATTAAAGGCCTAATCTCTGTCGGTGCAACTTTATTAAACTCTGCAACTTTTTGAAAAGTTTTATCTCTTGAGTGTATCCACGTCTTTAAACCAATACCAATCCGTCTTTTTCCCATCTTAGCGATTGCATCAAATGCAGAATCCTTGCGTGTTAAGTCTTCTACATCAAAAACTCGGGCAAAAAGTTGTTCATGATTTCGATAATATAGATAAGGTTTATCTGCACTACTTCCGGCTTCTGTATCTTTAAAAAGACCCGATAATGCACCGAAAATCTCTAAAAATTTAATATATTCATCCCTTTTATCTTGAGGAAATGAAGACCATAAATCTATATTTTTTGCCATAACCAACCTTAACGTGTTTTAAAAAAGTCATTTTTAATAAATATTTAAGCTAATATTTCAACACTAATTTTCCTATAAAATCTTGTAAAGAATGCATATCATATGATAAAGCATAATAATTAGTTGCATCCATCTGAGTTTTTCCTTGAAGAAGCATACCCTTCTCGATTATATACTTATTTTTAATAAGAAATTTTAATTCTTCTTTAGATATTGCACCAGCAAAATCAGCAAACCACTCTTGCCTCAGAACAATCGAGCTGACTTCATCATAGCTCATATTTTTAGAGTAAAATTTCCTTTCATTTCTAAATACAGTCTTGATATTTGGTTTAACTCTTATTAATACAAAGTAATCATAGGAATAACATTGTTTATTTTCTAGTCGTAAGTTAGGGATATATTCAGCATTATCAGTCCAATCTTCTACTTCTAATAATAATAATTGAGAAAAATAAGCTGCCGATTTAATACTAATAGACTTATTGTTAACAATGAGATCTGTATCATCCCAAATATTTTTCCCATAAACGCCAAAATCTAAATCACTACATTCTAATTTTTCATTGTTGTTTTTTAACGTATCATATAAAAAAATCTCTGATAGTTTTCCTTGAAACGTATTGCAAAAAACCTCCATTTTATTACGAGAATATTCTCCTCCCGTTCTATGATTTCGATGATGCCCATTACCAAACACCATTTCATAAGAAAATGATAATGCTTTTTTTATATTTTCAATATCACAAATTTTATTTGGATTAAAATTACGACGTGCATTTAATGGAATATTTCGGTTTAAATTATCCTCGATTAGTTTATTAAAAGCCATATTTAATTCCTGCATTAATATATTTGATATTTATTTTTACATAAATAATAAGTAACTTAATGTGATTACAATCAAACTAATAAGATTAATTAATGAATAAGAACCTAAATGAATTACAATCAAATCAATACTCAGTTGCTGCTTTTTGCTGAAGAGTTCTGTAGAATACCCCTTCGAGTTTAGCGAGTTGGGATGTTATTTATGAAGTGTGCGTCATTTTTTGCGGGTGTTGGTGGTATTGATATAGGCTTTGAAAAAGCAGGTTTTGATACAGTTTATGCTAATGAACTGGATAAATTTGCGGTTACGACCTTAAAAGAAAATTTTGACTTTATCATTGACCATCGAGACATCAGAGATGTAAAAACAGACGAAATTCCTGATTTTGATATTATGTTGGGTGGTTTCCCATGCCAAGCATTTTCAGTGGCAGGTTACCGCCAAGGCTTTGATGATGAGAAAGGCCGCGGTAATTTATTCTTTGAATTAGAACGGATCTTTGCAGAAAAACAACCTCCCGTTATCTTTCTTGAAAATGTGAAAAACTTAGTTTCCCATGATAAAGGTAACACCTTTAAAGTGATTTTAGATTCACTTCATAAATACGGCTATCACGTTTCTCATCAAGTATTAAACGCCTCTGAGTATGGCAATATTCCACAAAACCGAGAGCGTATTTATATTGTGTGTTTCAAAGATGAGCAAGCCCATAAACGCTTTGTTTTTCCAGAAAAAACACCATTAACTAAACGTATCTCAGATTTATTAGAAGATGAAAGTACAATAGAACCACGCTATTTTTATACCGCTAAAACCCCTTTCTTTGACCAACTTGTTGAAGATGTGGTTGATGCCGAAACGCTCTACCAATGGCGTAGAAAATATGTAAGAGCCAATAAAAATAACCTTTGTCCTACATTAACAGCCAATATGGGGACTGGTGGCCATAACGTCCCCTTACTCAACGTTCAAAAGAAAGCAAACACCATCAGAAAACTGACACCAAGGGAGTGCTTTAATTTTCAGGGTTACCCTGCTGACTATAAATTACCCAAAGATATGAGCAATGCTAATCTATATAAACAAGCTGGGAATAGTGTTGTGGTACCTGTTATTGAACGAATTGCACAACAAATAAAAGTGGCGCTAGGATAAAATGTAATAGTTTTAAAATTTAAATCCCTAATCTCAATTTTCTAAACCTATTATCATGATCATAAGACAAAGCCCGATAAACAAATGATTTTATAGGGCTTTGTCTTAACAGAAATCGAGTTATTACTCTTGATATTTTAACGGGTTACCAAAACGTTCTAGATACATAATGCCAAATATTGTTGAAGCATAGTCTGTAATATGTCCTACATCACGATAAACTGGCACACCTTCTATGTCGGTTAGACAGACATTTTTGTCGCATTGTACATCTTTGGGATCAATGATAATTAAGGTTGGATAGTCTTTTTTTAATTTAGCAAATAACTGATCCATCCATGTATTTCCCCCACCTTTATAGTTTTTGGGGTTACAGTTATTATCTGCAAAGTCTTTTCTTAATTTTGCATTTTCATAAAAGCAGGTCATAAAACCACTTGGCATAGAATTGACTGCTTTAATAAAAACAGGTTTAGCTCCCGTAGCAATAATAATATCAAGTGCTTCACGCATCGCTTTCTCAACGCGTTTACGAGACTCATCAACAGTTCTTACATCTCCTATCTTATTAATGACATGATTTGACGCGTAATTATTCCAAACCTGCCCAAATATTACATAATCAAAGTGGTTATTCTTAATAAGTTGATAATATTTCGCTGTTTGATCATAACAACGTTGATAAACGGTATTTTTATGATTAGACCAGTCATAAAGATAAATATTAGGAAGTGTAATACACGATGAAGTTGCTTGCGCATAGACATCTATCTTGGCATCTTTACCTAAAATATCCATAAAGCCCCAGTAGTGATTTGCATGAGAATCACCGAATAAAAAGGCTTTTTTCTGGCCTCCCACTTCACCAATATGGCACATTTTATCGGGATCAGAGGCCTCAAAATTCATACATTTAGTTCTATTTGGGTAATCAAACTGATTCAGTTTAGCTTCTAAATTAACATAATTTTGTCCAAGTCTAGCGCCAACACCTTGATATTTTTCATTCAACGCATTTAACCCTAGAGCCAATAAAATAGGAACAATCAACAAAAGTGTGATGGAATATTTAAAAGCTAAACGCTTTCTTCTAAATGGTTTTTCAATAAGAAAATAAGAAGTCATTGAGAGCAATAAAGTTAATGCTAACAGCAATCCTTTTTGTAGTTCTGTATTAAATACACCAATATAACGAGCGATAGAAAACAGTGGCCAATGCCATAAATACAATGAGTAAGATAATAACCCAACAATCACGATCGGCTTTAATGAAAGTATTTTTTTAATAATACTTCCATGCTGTCCAGTATAAATGATTAATGTAGCACCAAGACAAACATACAACGTATTAAGGTTTGGATAACCGGCGATAATATCATTTTGAAATGCAATCCAAAAAATAACACCAAACGCAATTAAGCTAATAACATCATTTATTCTTCGAGTAGGTTTTATCTTTGTTGGGAAGTAGGCAACACAAGCTCCCAGCATAAACTCAAAGATCCGCGTACTAAAATAGTAATAATTTTTGGGTTGATCTTTTTGATAATAAAATACCAAGACAAACGAAATAATAGTGACTAATACTACAAAATAAAAATGATTAATACTTTCTTTTACATTGATTTTATGCAGAAAATAAAGTGCAAAAGGTAAAAAAAGATACCATTGCCACTCTATCGCTAAAGACCAAGTATGCAATAACGGTAAGAAGAGCGCATCTTGCGCGGCATAGCTGGTTGTCGCTCTTGCAAAATATTTATTAGAAAGAAAAGCTGAGGCATACTTCTCGCTATTTGTAACATCTAAATAATCGCTAGGGAGATAAAAACCCCCTGATATCACGAGTACTGAAATTAATATAACAAGATAAAGTGGCTGTAATCGCCATAATCGACGATTATAAAAATCACGAAATGAAAAATTGCCTTGTGATAATGACGTTTTAATTATCAATGAGATCAAAAAACCAGAAATTACAAAGAAAATATCGACGCCAATAAACCCTGAAGGAATTAAGCGATTATCCAAATGGAAAAGAATAACCAGAATAACAGCGACTGCCCTTAAACCATCTACATCAGCACGATATTTTACATTCATCATTCAAGTACATAATCAGGATAAAAAGAATTGCTGGATTATATACTAGTTAAGAATATCACTTTAGTCGTAAAAAGATGAATTGATTATTTAATGCATTAAAGCATCTTAATATCCGTCTGGATCTTTACATTAAATGATTAATAACACCCCAATGGCCATAACTGATTAAATTCCATCGTTAACCCCATTTGAACTTCAGATGAGAGTGAACCTTTACTCACCACAAATTTTGGATGTCGGATAACGATAGGGGTGTTAATCGCATAATGTATTAATGATGATCGGTTTTGCTCTAGCTCATCATAAAGCTTCTTCATATCTGCTGATGACGTACTATCACGTAATCGCCCAAGCGTAATATGAATAATATCTTTATGAAGTTCACTTTCAATTGGGATCTGCTGATAAATCTGTTGCCTAAAGCGTGTTAATTCCTCTGAAATACCCGTTAATATCAAACTACCATTGGATGTTAGGACAACGTCATTAAATAAAATTCCAATACTTTTTATTTGATTAAAGATTTTTGCAATCTCATGACACCACGATAATAATACAGGCCGTTGTAGTTTAAACTGCTCATTTTGTTGATTACAAATCGTTAATAATGTGGAATGAAATTCTTGTGGCTGAGTAAATTCAATAAATGGAAATTTAAGTGCAAGCTGTTCACAATAAACCATTAGTTTCTGACTAAAGAGAGTAAAGCTTTCCTCAATTTGAGGCTGACAAATCATTAATTGCCCCGCATTTAAGCTGACATCAATAATACTTTCATCATTAATTTGTCGTTGCCAAGTTTCACCTGTTGCCAATTTTTTGAGCGTTGCTTGTGTCAGAAATTCGTATGCCATCAAGACACCTTAATTAAAAATAAGACAATAGTTAGTACTTTGGTTTGAGTGGCATTTAAAATCAAGTTTTAGACATAATAAAAAAGTGGCTTTATTCTAAAAGCCACTGTCACATCAAAGGGGGAGATGTTGAAATATGGGTCTATCTATAAAATTATCAATCAAAGTTAAATCGATTACAGAAAATTAGCTGCTTTAAACTTCGCTAAAGCATCAGCTTTTTGCTCTGCCGTCATTGGACGTAATGGGCGACGAGGGTCACCAACATCAATACCATGCAGTTGCATTGCCACTTTTCCTGCAGCAACACCACCGTACTCAACTAAAACACGAATAATCGCAATCACTTTATCCATGCAAGCGGTAACACCTTCATGATCACCTGCTTTAAATTTTTCAATAATTTCAAGGTATAATGGTGCAGCATAGTTATATGTGCTACCAACTGCACTTAATGCACCACAGGCTAATCCCGCAGGAATAAATTCATCAACACCAAATGGCACATCATATTTTCCGCCATCTACGCGTAAACAACGCTGGAATTCATACATATCAGGAGAATTAAATTTCATACCAGATAAATTTGGAATTACTTTACCCGCTACTTGTAAGAATTTCTCCATATCAATACTTAAGCCTGACATGGTGGAGTGATAATAGTAAAAACCTTTAGATGGCGCACTTGCAGCCGCTAAACGACAATATTCAACGAGATCATCAACATTGCCTGGTTTAAAAAAACAAGGGCCAATAACGGATGTTGCTTTGATATCTAATGTTTCAGCATGACGAGAAAGTTCGAGTGTATCCGCAATACTTAATGCTCCCGTGTGGACAATAAGATCAAGTTTACCCTGACTTGCATTAACCCAACGTTCAGCGACTTTCTTGCGTTCTTCGACAGAGCAATGAATACCTTCACCTGTTGTGCCTAATACATAAGCACCTGTCACACCACTTGCAATTAGGTGTTTTGCTATCTCATCAATGACAGGATAATTAACGCTACCATCTGTTGCAAAAGGAGTATGAGGTGCGGCAATCAGTCCAGAGAGTTTGTTCATGATAACTTCCTTTGGAGGTTAATTTCTTTTCTATTAATATTATGGAGCTTAACTCTATATTAGGGAGCAATACTTCAGAACGCAATAACGAAATGAGCATTAAAGGAAGAGAAAAATGAAAGTGTGATCTTTAGCCAATTTTCACTAAAAATCACACAATGTAGAGATAAGTTTACGCAGAATGAGTCTGTTTTAACGCATTCAGTGTTCGTAGTTTTTGCTCTTTAACCATATCAGGCTGAGCTTGCACTAATAGCGTATAAAGAAGATCTAACACAAAGAGCTGTGCGGTTTTTGTACCAATAGAGTCACCTTGCAGTTTTCCTTGTCGATTACCATTAATTAAATGGTGATCAGCATACGCCATAATTTGTGAGCCTAGATTATGAGTCAATGCTATCGTACTCGCCCCTGCTTCTTTCGCCAATTTAAGGGCATGAACGGTTTCAGGAGAGTTACCCGAGTGACTAATGCCAATAGCAACATCGCCGGGTTTTAGTAATGAGGCTTGCATATACATAAAGTGATTATTTGTAACCGCATCAACACGATGACCAATTCGCATCAGTTTATTTTTTAGATCTTCTGCTGTAATTCCTGAAGAACCAACACCACAAATAAAAATATAGTTTGCGGATAATAAAGCATTTACAGCACCTTGAACTTGCTTCATATCGAGCAGATTCAATGTTTCTGATAGTACATTATTAATCGTTGCTTGAAGTTTTAAACCTATAGTATGGATATCGTCTTGATGAGTTACTTCTGCATCAAGGATCGGTGACTCTTCACTGTCTGACGTTGCCATTTCAATGGCCAAATCCATTTTAAAATCTTGAAACCCTTTATAACCCAATGTACGACAAAAACGCACAACCGTCGCTTCACCCGCTTTTGTCGCTTGTGAAAGTTGGGCAATAGAAAGTTGAGTAACCTCTGTAGGATGGAACAGGATATAGTCTGCAATACGCTGTGATACTCGCGTTAGACTATTTTTCATTGCACCTAACGTATCAAGTATTTTACCCGGCTTTAATCGGGTCGTTGCCTGTTCTGTCATGGAGATTATCCTTGGTTGCAGAAGATACACGGAGGAAAAATTCTGCCAACAAGAGTACCAATTCCAACAGGTTAAAAAAAGCCTTGCTCATACAATAATGTAATAATAAAAACGCTTTATTCCTCAATGTCATCAGAATACAACTTACTGATACATCGGAAATAAAGCGCTTAATAAAACAGTAATTGTTAGTCAACTAATTCTGTAACATCTAACTTAACAACAACTTTCTTCAGTGTATTTGCACCTTTTTCAGCCGAAATGCCCGGTTTATGAGGTTCATTAGGCATAAAAACAGCAAACATATTGGGTGTCAGTGCTAAAGTTTGTTGGCCTATTATCGTATCTGTTAGCTGATAATCATCGGTTTCATTATAAGGCGTCACATCTTGTGCTGAGCCCTGTATACCAAAATCAATAATTTCTTCACCACTCAGCAATATTTGAATATCAATATAACGTTGATGCAATTCAGCTCGCTTTTGCTCACGAGGCTGAGTGTCAAACGTCATCACATTCATAAACAGAGTTTCACCATCAATTTTATAGCTTCCCGGAGCAAGTGAAGCGGGATCAAGTGCTAATGCTTTTTCCATCGCGTCACGCAACGCGGGATTCATTTCTGGCATCATAGCCAAATCTGATATATGCCCAAATAACATAAATTATTCCCTATTAGTTTCCTGATGTTTCATTGTCATCTAATGAAACCTGTTTTGCTGATGCGAAAAGCGGTGCTGTAATTGTTCCTGCAATAACAACAGACATTGCGCCAATCACGCCGTAGAAGAAGAAATTAAGATCACTGCCATAGCGCGCTGCTAATACGGCAATAATACTGACGATGATCCCGACAACCGCACTACCTGCATTCGCGCGTTTAACAAAAATACCCAGCATAAACAAACCTGTCATTGGGCCACCCATTAAACCAATCAGACTATTAAAGGCATCCCAAATTTCAGATTCATCGGATAAAACTAACCAAATTGCAGCTAAACTACTAAAGACACCAGCAACAATAATGACTAACCTTGCGACTTTCATTTTTTGTTCGGCACGGCGTTCAGATTTGCTTAAACGTGTATAAATATCAGAGTTAAAACAACTAGAGATACTGTTTAAACTACTCGAAATACTAGACTGAGCAGCAGCAAAAATAGCAGCAATAATTAATCCAGCAATCCCGACCGGCATTTCCGTCACAATAAACAGAGGTAGAATACCGCCAGTATTAAAGCCTTCAGGTAATAAATTAGGGTTTTGTTTGTAATACACAAACAAGGCAGATCCAATTGCAAAGAAGAAGATAGGAATAATCGCAACCAACTTGGCATTCGTGATCAGAGTACGCTTCGTTTCTTCAATAGAATCCGTCACAATATAACGCTGTACAACATCCTGACTTGCTGTAAATTGCTGAATATTAGCGAATAAAAATCCGATCATCAAAACAGGAATAGTGCTATCTGTCCAACTCCAACGGAATTGCGTCGTAGGAAAGAATTTATCGGCTTGGGATGTTGCAGTGAAAATTTCGCTAATTCCACCGTCAACTTTAAAGCAGATCATAATAAAAATAAGAACTGCACCACCTGAAAGTAATAACCCTTGAATAACGTCAGTCCAAATAACCCCTTCAATGCCACCCATCCAAGTATAAATAATACAGAGCAAACTAATCAGTACGATTAAGACAACGGGGTCGATGCCCATAAATGGACGCAAAGCGAGTACAGTTAAATAAGTAATAATGGCCACGCGACCGATGTGGAATAACATAAATGAAAGGCTGGCAAATAAACGACTGCGTACATCAAAACGTGCTTCTAAATATTCATAAGCCGAGGTTATCTTTAACTTTCTAAAGAAAGGAATATAAAAATAAAAAACTAATGGCAAAATAGCAATAGCCAAATATTGCCCGATAATAAAAGTCCAGTCAGAAGTATAGGCTTTTGCCGGAATCGACATAAAAGTAATGGAACTTAAGGTGGTTGCAAAAACAGAAACCCCCGCAGCCCAACCAGGAACTCGACCACCTCCACGGAAATAATCATCCGCTGTTTTTTGGCGTTTAGAGAAATAAACACCCACGAGTAACATTGCTGCTAAATAACCAAACAGCACAGCATAGTTAATGAAACCAAAATCATGTAATTGCATTTTTTAGTCCTGCCATATGTAGGGTAAAAAGGTAAGTTTTACGACAGTTTTTTTATTGCTCTCTAGCCCAAAGGACAGCGCCCCAGAGCCCAGCATCATGATGATAGTGAGCCGATAATATCGGCACTTGTAATGCAAGTGGTTGTTTTGTCTGGGCAGCTTGAACGAGTTCGATATATCCCTTTGCCAACCCGACACTTCCCCCAAGAACGACACAATCGGCATCCGTCGTTGCTTTAATATCTGTTACCAAATTTGCAATGGTGTTTGCTGAACGTTCAATAATTGATTTTGCTTGTGAATTTCCCTGATGAAAGGCAGCGAAAATCGCTTTTGCATCTTTCCCTGCAAGTTCTTCTGTCGCTTGCGTAGCAATGGCTCGACCTGAAGCCATTGCTTCAACACAGCCATAACGCCCACAACCACAAACAGGTCCATGTGGATCAGCAAGCGTGTGACCTAAATGACCAGCAATACCTCGCTTTCCTGTAAAGAGTTGTCCTTGTTGAATTACGCCACCACCAACCCCTGTTGATACAGTAATAAATGCCATATCAGAGATAGTTTCTCGACGATAATCATATTCAGCCCATGTAGCAGCTTGAGCATCATTGAGTAACCAACACGGTAATCCCGTCAGCGCTACAAGCGTCTCTTTTAAAGGAAAATCTTTTAATCCACCCAAGTTATCTGGGTTCAATGCAGTCAAAATGCCATTACAAATAATCCCTGTTGATGCAACAGCAACACTATCTGCATAACCTTTTAGCGGTGTAGTAATAGCAACTAAAGCTTCATAAAGTTGCGTAGGTGATGCACTTGCTGGCGTAGTGATCTGAGTATGTTGTGTTAATTGATTATCTCGACTAATTAGAGCTGCCGAGATTTTTGTCCCTCCAATATCAATTGCTAATGTATTCATTTATCTAACTCCTGTTGCCACTTTAATGCCTGAATAAACCAATCACAGACATGCTCAAGACGCGTTAATGCAGAACCGACTGTGACAGCCCAAGCACCGGCTTGCATTCCTCTTGCGGCTATCATTGGTGTGTTATAACGCCCTTCGGCAATCACTCGACATCCTTTTTCAGCCAATGCGGTGACTAGCTGTAAATCAGGCAATTTTGGTATCTCACCACCGGTATAACCTGACATCGTTGAACCAATAAACTCTGTACCTAACTCTTGGCAATACATACCTTCATTAAAGGTGGCGCAATCTGCCATCGCTAATTTTCCCAAATGATGAATATGAGCTAATAATGTTTGTACAGGTACAGGACGAACACGATCAGTGCCATCAAATGCAATAATATCGGCGCCCGCATTAGCTAAGTCATCAATATCACTAAGCCATGGCGTGATCCTCACAGGGCTATCAGTTAAGTCGCGCTTTACGATGCCAATAATCGGCACATCAATAAGAGGACGTGTTGCTCTTAAATTATCAATTCCTTCAATACGCACTGCGACTGCGCCCGCATTCACTGCGGCTTGAGCCATTGCAGCGACAATTTCAGGCTTATCCATTGGACTATTATCAACAGGCTGACAAGACACAATTAATCCGCCTTTTTGTTGAATATCCTTTGTCATCTTTTCAATTAGCGCCATTTTTGAACCCACTGTTCTCTTCTTTTGGAATGTAACTCCAAATTATAGTATTTTACGGAGTTTAATTTCTCAATCAAAAAAACAGTAATTTGTGAAGAAGATCAAACAATAACCAACGTAACGCAACTAATTGATAAATAGATAAAATAAAAATAGAGTGATGTTTCCATCACTCTTCTTGTTTTTTATTCTGTTTTACTTAAATTAGAAATGAAATTGTAATCCAACTCGATACCGTGTCTGACGATCATCACTGAAAGGACTTACAGCCATGTTGCCAACTTCAATATAAGGTGTGAAAGCACTATTGATTTGATAAGAAAAAGCAACATTATGTTCGTAATTACGTTTTTTATTATCGTATTTTATGGCATCGCTATACATTTGAGTGTAATCATATTCCACTTTAAATTTGTTATATTTATAACCTATAAAACCATCCAAACGATTTGTTTTTTCATCATCAACACCTTGTTTTGTTTTACGGGCATAATCAAAACGATAACGTCCTGCAATATATAAACCATTATCGAAGTTATATTGTGCTTTTAAATAAGGTTTATATATAGAAGTATCTGTTACGGTTTCAAAAATAAGACCAGGCTGTAATGTAATATTATTATTTAGCTTATAGTTATAACTTAATCCCATTTCAATGGCATTATTAACAACATCACTAAATAATTTATCTTTTTCACCGTCAACACCACCCGATTTAACGCTAGCATCAATATAAAAACCAACACCATTTGAAAAAGAGTGAATAAATGCAATTCTATCTTTATTAATTCTCGTAGAATCTGCATATTCATGACGAAAGTCTAATGTAGTCGCGTATAATTGAGATGACATTAATAAAGTACAGCATGCCAATAAAATTTTTTTCTTTTTATTTGCCATAATATTTACCTAAATAGGTAGATCCCCTGGTTTAATCAGGGAGATCTTAATGAATTATTTTAATGTGTAGAGAAAAAGATTATTCAATAATTAATTGTTTATCTTTCATGGTTAAAGTAATAACCGAATTAACAGCCTCACCTTTATTTGTTTCACCTCCAATTAAATAAAGTGAATTATCATGTGAAATAGTGACACCATAACCAAGAGGGAGAGGTAATTCACCAATGACTTTCCATTGATTATTAACAAAGCCATAAATTTCTTTATGCCATGTCTTTTCTAACCCTTGATGAGCAAAATAATGTTGCTGTGCATAGTTTGCCTGAGCACCCGGAAAGTTAGCACCACCAGCAACAAGTAAGGTGTGCATGCTGTAACCTGCAAATGCTCCCGCTAAACCATCTTGTTGCTGATTAGGCGCAGGATCAGGTAATTTCTGGGTAATAAAATTCCATTGTAATTGATTGTTTTTTAAAATAGCTGTTTGTACTTCACTAGTACGTAATCCTGGTTTTATTTCACCATTGATTAAGGTGATTTTATGACCATCAGAAGCTAATGCAGAACCTGCTGTTCCATTAAATGGCATAACACCAAATAATCGCCATTGATTATTTTCAGCGTTATACTCCATTATATTTCTGTTAAAAAAATAACCTTCTGCCGGTTTATTAAAATAATCACTGATGACTTTTTTATTCTCAGATTTATTCGCTTTAGTACGATCTAGATCAACAAAATAACCATCAAATATTTGTTGATTAACACCGCCAAGAATAATAGCCTGCTCGTTATTAATATTAACGCCCGCATGTCCCACTAATCCATAAGGCGCTCGTGTATTTACCTTTTCCCATTTGTTTTCTTGTGGTAAATAACGATAAACATCTGTAAGCGCACTGATTGTTGCGCTATTTTCATTTTCTTTTCCTGCACCCCCGAAAACATAAATATTATTATTTAATTCCAGAGCAATAGCCTGGTCTCTTTGTGTTCCAGGAAAATCTGCTATTTTTTCCCATTGTTTTATCGCACCATTGAGATCAAGCTTATACCATGACTTTCCCGCTGTACCTAAACCAACATAAATAACATTTTTACTGATTGCCCCAGCCCCACTTTTAAATGTTACAGGTAAATTGGGGAGTTTCTCTGCAAAGCTAGTAGATGTGAATATTGCCGACACTAGCATTACAGAAAGACAGGAGTAAGATATTTTCTTTATTCTGTTCATACTTATTAGCTCTTATTATGATCATCAAGTAGGGTATTTTTCTTGTGCCTTAAATATCACTCCAATATATAATTATTTTCGGAGTTAAACTTCAAATCGATCTTTTCTGAATTGTGAAGATGATCAAAATGTCTATTTTTTAATCTTATTTTTTTACATCTGACTTTAAATCAAATTTGGGAATAAAAATCTAAAAATAGAATAAAAAACAGCCACAATAAATTATTTTTGGGGTTTTATGCAGAATATAATGTTACTTATTTTTAAGTAAAAAAGTTTCATAATAAAGGTATTAATGGAGTTTTACTTCAAGAGGCTTTTTTATCGGCTTTATACCCATTTTCACCTTGTGTTAATTAAAAAATGAGTTATTTATTAATACGATGTAAATCAAACTAATTTGTTATTTTTTCCTCGTCGTAATCACCTATGTCATTTTAATAGTCGTGGCTCGTGATGTCCGAAAGGTGCTGAGAAAGAAAATTAAACTAAAAGTTATACCTTCCTGATTTATATGAGACAAAAATGGAGACTTAATCGTCTCCATTTCTATTTTTAATCAACACTCAGCTTAATGGGGCGCTTTTTTTGCCTGCTCCACTAAGTTAATTAAACGACTTCTCATCGTGTGATAATGTTGAGCAACTTGGCTTTCTGCCCATTTCTGATCGTCAATTTTTATCACTTTAGCTGCACAATATTTTGTTTCCGGTGTTTTTGAAACTGGATCAAGATTATCTTGAGTCAGTTCATTACATGCGCCAATCCACCATTGATAAGTCATATAAATCGCTTGCTTATTGATTGTCTCATTCACATGACAACGCGACATCACTTTGCCTCGACGTGAGCCAACCCAAACAATTTCTTGATCACGGATCCCAGCGGCTTTAGCAATATCAGGGTGAATTTGAACATAACCAGGTTCATCTGCAAGTGATGCTAATGCTTTACAATTACCAGTCATAGAGCGACAAGAATAATGCCCCACCTCACGCACTGTAGATAAAATCATTGGATAATCAGCATCGGGTACTTCAGCCGGCGCCCGCCATGGCGTAGCAAATAACTGTCCTTTACCAGAGAGTGTAGTGAATTGATTACCTGAATATAAATAAGGCGTACCTGGATGGTCAATATCCGTGCAAGGCCATTGAATATGCGCTAAACCTGCCAATTTTTCATAAGTAGCACCAAAGAACAGCGGGCACAATGCTCTAACTTCATTCCAAATCGCTTCGTTATTCTCATAAGACATCGGGTAGCCCATTTCAGTAGCTAATAAGCTGATAATTTCCCAGTCACGTTTTACATTACCTCGCGCATCAATCGCTTTTTCAAAACGCTGAAAACCTCTATCCGCACAAGTATAAATACCTGCATGTTCACCCCAACTGGTTGAGGGTAAAATCACATCAGCACGCTCGGCAGTTTTAGTCATAAAGATATCTTGAACTACAACAAAATCGAGAGCCTCAAAACCTTTTCTCACTAAGCCTAAATCAGCTTCTGTTTGAAGCGGATCTTCACCCATGATGTAGTAGGCTTTTACTTTACCTTCAATGGCTAAATGTGGTACTTCAGTAATGCGATATCCCACTTCAGGATCGAGTTGTTCAACAGGAATATTCCAGGCTTGTGCAAATTTCTGACGCACATTTTCGTCAGCCACATATTGATATCCCGGGAACATATTTGGTAAAACCCCCATATCACAAGCCCCTTGAACATTATTTTGTCCACGAACAGGGGCAACACCGACATGTGGCTTACCTAAATTACCCGTTAGTAATGCAAGACCTGACAAACCTTTGACCACATCAACCGCTTGACCAAATTGCGTTACCCCCATGCCCCACATAATGGTGGCTGTTTTAGCATTAGCATAAGTACGCATCGCCTTACGGATTTCAATAGCAGGAATACCGACAATATCTTGTACCGCTTCTGGACTATAGTCGGCAAGTTGTTTTTTATATTCATCGAAACCTTCGGTATAGCGACTAACATAATCTTTATCATAAAGATTTTCATCAATTAGCGTATACGCAAATGCATTAACTAACGCCATATTTGTACCGTTTTTTAAGGGTAAATATTGATTAGCAATTTTAGCGGTTTCAATTTTACGAGGATCACAAACAATGATTTTGGCACCTTTTTGTTTCGCTTTAACAACTCGACGCGCCACAATAGGATGAGAATCAGCACAGTTATAACCAAAAACTAATAAGCAATCTGAATCTTCAATATCGGCAATAGAGTTACTCATTGCCCCATTGCCCAACGTTTCTTGTAAACCAGCAACAGAAGGCCCATGGCAAACACGGGCACAACAATCGACATTATTATTACCTAATACGGCACGAACAAATTTTTGCATTACAAAGTTGGTTTCATTCCCCGTACCACGAGAAGATCCCGTACACATGATGGATTTAGCGCCGTATTTTTCTTTTATTTCCAATAATTTTTTTGCTGTAAATTGAATCGCTTCATTCCAACTCACTATTTCAAAATCAGCCCCTTTTTGTCGGCGGATCATGGGTTCATGAATTCGAGCTGTCAGCAGTTTATTGTCGTTAAGAAAATCCCAACCATAGAGCCCTTTTAAACAAAGTTCCCCTTGATTGGTGACACCATTAGCACCTTCCGCTTTGATGATGCGACCATTTTCAACACAGAGATTAATTTTGCAGCCAGCGCCACAATAAGGACAGACGGAGTTGATTTTGTTCATTTGATATCCTTTCCCCTAACTAGGGAGTAAAAGAGTCATAAAGAACATTCAACTAAGCAGGAATTATGCCAATTAATTTTTAACAATATAATCAACAAGATATAAAAACGAAATAACATTTTATAATCGTTTCGACATTTTTGCCGATACTCACCTTACACAAATAAGGTTAACACCATAACTTATTATGATTTCTATCATTGGCATCAGAAAAACATTTATGAATAAAAATTAACATCAAGTTCTAACAAAATTTATTTCTTTAGTTTGAATTTATGATATAAATAAGAAATACGCATTTTTAAAAACAATATTTCATATTGTATTGCGATTATATCCATTTCAATAAAGAGCAAAAAGGTGAATATGAACACCAATAATCGACTCCTAGGCCTAAACCTACTACTCCTTCATTAGGTGGCCCAGCACGTTCATTTTTTTGCAAAAGCCACCAGTTAGGTGGCTTTTTTATTATGCCCCCTACTGGTGAAATTATTTTTTAGGGGAGTTTCTATGATGTTGAGTTTTACCATAAGGATGATGAGTGACAACGTCTTCTCAATAAACAATGGTCTGGAAATGCCTTCCATAAATAACCAAATAAAGCAGGAGGCAAAATGAGCCAGCAATGGACATCACGAATCGGCCATATCTTAGCAGCCGCAGGCTCTGCAATTGGTATTGGCGCAATCTGGAAGTTTTCTTATGTTGCCGCCAATAACGGTGGTGGTGCCTTTTTAATTGTCTTTTTGTTATTTAGTTTTATTATCGGGCTTGCCGTATTACTGGCTGAAAATATCTTAGGCAGTAGTACACATGCAGAAGCTGTTAATGCCTTTAAAAAGATGATGGGACGTAACTGGGTTATCATCGGCGTTATTGGTGTCTTCAGTTCTTGGTGTATTTATAGCTTTTATAGTGTTGTCGGTGGATGGACAATTGGCTATACCGTTATGGCAGCAACAGGCCAGCTGAACATTACAGATAGCGCAGAATTAACTGGTATTTTTACCCGTTTTATTAGCAATCCTTTATGGCCTATTTTGGCTCACTTGACCTTCGCTGGATTAACCTGTTTTGTCGTTTTAGCCGGTGTGCAACGTGGGTTAGAAAAAGCCGTCAAAATCATGATGCCCATGTTATTTATCATTATGATTTTATTAATTATTGTTGGAATAAGCTTACCTGGATCTTCTGAAGGTTTAAAATTATTTTTATACCCTGATTTCAGTAAGTTAACCCCTCAAGGCGTGTTAGATGCATTAGGATTAGCCTTCTTCTCTCTCTCTATCGGTTTAGGTATTCACATCACTTACAGTGCTTATTTAGCAAATAACAAAGGTATCGCCAACGCCAGTATGTGGGTAGTTATTTTATCTTGTATGGTGTGTGTACTTGCCGGATTAATGATTTTCCCTGCATTATCTGCCGCAGGTTTAGAACCCAATGCCGGCCCGGGCTTAACCTTTATGACCATGCCGGTTTATTTCGCTAACTTACCCGGTGGTAATATTTTAGCTGTCACTTTCTTTGTCTTGTTATTAATGGCAGCGTTAACTTCTGCAATTTCATTACTTGAACATATCGTGGCTTATGTGCAGATGCGCTTTCAATGGACACGCCGTCGCGCAGGACTCGTCGTTACGGCTTCCATTATGCTGATGGGAATTCCTGTTTCATTATCTTTCGGCCCTATGAGCGATGTGACATTAGGAGGGAAAACTGTTTTTGATTTGTTGGATTATCTGACATCTAACATTTTAATGCCTTTATTTGGTATTGCGATGTGCTTAATTTTCGGTTGGTCACGTAGAGCAAATGCATTAATTCCTGAAAATATCACAGGTGTAAAACGTCAATGTTTATTACTGGTTTGGCGTTATATTGGCCCAATTTGTATCGGGATTATTTTGGTGCATGGATTGATTGGCTAATAATTAACTAAAAAGAGCCACTCATTTAAGTGGCTCTATGCTTAACGGATACTTGTTTATTTATAGCTAATTGATAACTTTTTGTTATTTATAACTTTGTTTAATTTCTTGTGAGATCACAAAACCTCGTTTTGCTTCTTTTTCAGCAAGCTCAACGGATAAACCGATATAAGAGCGAGGATCAAGCATGGCCTTAATTTCATCTGCATTAAAAGCCGCGGTAATGGTGTCATTTTTCATCAGGTTAGTATAAAAATCTTCACCATCTGCGGCCGTTTTAATGGCTTCTTCATATAACAGTGAATGCGCTTTATCTTTACCCAGTTTTTCTGCCATTTTCATCATAACGTATTCAGTATTATCTAAACCTTTATTTCTCATCACGTTATGTAGCATTCTCTCTTCATGAGGAACGATAGTTCTTGAAAGCTCTTCTGTTCTTAATAAAATTTCTGTTGTTAATTCTAACGATTCTTCAATTAAGCCATCGAATAACATATAAGAACTGCTATCACCTTCATATGGTCTTACCGCAGAGTACATTCCCACATTAGGCAACGAATATAATTTCTGAGAGTTAGCAATAATTCCTTTCGCTAATTTTGGATTAATTTTATGAGGCATCGTGCTACTTCCTACCGTGCCTTTTGTAAACCCTTCAGAAACCTCAGCAATTTCTTCCAATGTAGTGCTGTAAACTTCTTCACCAATTTTATGGCAGATATTTGCCATCAGCGCTAAGTTCATCATGTATTCTAATTTGTGCGTGCTTAAATTACGTGATGGCACTTCCATTGCTTGCATACCCACTAATTCAGCAACACGTTTTTGTACTTTCATCCCAACTTCTGGCATTGAGTTAAAAGCACCTACTGCCCCCCCCATCATAATGGTGAATACTCGCTTTTCGCACTCTTTCATACGTTGGTAGCAATCAATAAAATCACTGATCCATACTGAAACTTTGTACCCATAAGTAATAGGAATAGCATGACGACCGTGCGTTCTACCAGCCATTACCATGTGTTTTGTCTTTTCAGCAAGATTAGACAAGTTTTCAATAATTTCACTCAATAATAACATGAACTTATTGTGTACCGTTTTCATCATATACAACTGCGAACTTTGCTGTATATTTTGCGTGGTAATGCCATAGTGCACATATTTACCACTCTCTTCAGAGCACGCATTCACCAGTACTTTTAAGAAAGGCACAAAACCATGACCGATTTTTTGATAAATACGGTTCATCTCTTCAAAATCAATATTCTCAATAATCGCCTTTTCTTTAATTTCATCTGCGGCAGACTGTGGAATAAAACCATATTCAGCTTGCGCTTGCGCTAACATTGCTTCAAACATTAACCAAGTTGAATATTTAGCTTCATTGGACAGCAGATTTTTTATACCGCGATCGTCGATTGTTTTACTTTTAGAATCGTATAACGCTCTCATCATGTATCCTTTTATTTCTTCATTGCTTCATCAACAGCATTGCGAACAAATTCGACTTTAGGGCCATAAACAACATGGACATGGTTTGCTGCCGGAAAGAAGAATGCTGTACATCCAGACTCCAACATTAATTCTTTATCTATTTGATTAACTTCATTAATATCAATACGTAGCCGTGTAATACAGTTATCAACATTACGAATGTTTTGTTTGCCACCTAACGCTTGAATTAAGATTTCTGCAATTTCACCATAACGTTTTTCTTTGATTAGCGTGTTTTTCATATTGCTTGATTCTTCTCTACCTGGGGTTTTGATATCGAATTTGATGATAGCCCAGTAGAAAATGAAGTAGGTCACAACCGCAAGTGCACTACCAATCAGCACTAAGAAGATCCAGTTAGTGTGTTCGTACAGTAAACCAAAGATAGTGAAATCAAAGACGGTGCCTCGGATATAACCAATTGCAACACCAGCAAAAGAGAGCAGAACTGCGCCAATACCCACGATAATCGCGTAAATTAAATAAAGTAACGGTGCGATAAAGACGAAGGTAAATTCAAGAGGTTCGGTCACGTTACCTAACATTGCAGTTAAGACCATCGTCACCAGCATTGATTTAACTTCAGCGCGGTTCTCTTTTTTCGAGGTTTTATAAATTGCTAATGCAATCGCAGGAAATAAGAATAACGTAACCAACATTTGTTGCTGAGCCATAAAACGCGTCAAGCTTGGCATCATTGCCCAATATTCACTACTTGGCCCTTGGTTAAATAATACTTCTGTCATTGCTGGAACAACACCCACATAGGTTTGCCCATCAATCACATAAGAACCACCGGCTTCAGTAAATCTAAACAGCACGTTCCAGACGTGGTGTAAACCAAATGGAATAAATAGACGCTCACCACCTGCGGTAAAGAAAGGCCCAACAGGACTTAAGAAGACAGCTGAGAGCTTAGTTAAGCCCATGACTAATACTTCCCAAATAAATGGCAACAATGCACCTACGCCAATCATTAATCCAACCATAATAATGGCGACAGATTTTTTCCCAGAGAAGAAAGCAAATGCCGTTGGTAATTCAAGGTTATAGAATTTATCCGTTGCCCATGCGGCGATTAATCCTGTAATAATCCCCCCTGCGGCACTGATATTCATGGTTTGTATACCCAGAACCTTGATTTGCCCAACCTGCGTCATAATGGCAGGATCAGCCAGTTTTCCAGTCAATACTAACCAGATATTGATTGTACTTATCAAGGTTAAATAACCCACCACGGAGGCAAAGACCGCGATCCCCTTATCTTTATGGCTCATTCCATATGCCACCCCCATTGCAAATAGAAGTGGAATATTGTCAAACACCACACCTGCAATAGAACGGATACTGACTAATAAAGCATTGACTGTTTCATTTCCTAAGAAAGGAAAGCGTGCAATCATATAAGACTGAACTAAAGCACCACTGATCCCCAAGATCATACCGATAGGTGCTAATACACCGATTGGTAGAAGTAGGGTTCTACCAAAGCGCTGAATAGATTCGCTGAACTTTTTCCTGGCCATATTTTTTTCCTTATGACTTCTCGAATATAAAAGAATTACTGAGGTACTCTAGCTTAGGGATTATAGGAAATGAATGACGTGGCGGTTTTAAATATTATCTCAGGTCATTTTTTATGACTTAGGTCTTTTTAATAAACATTTCAATTAATAATAATTGACAATTTTTTATTTCGGTAATGAAGAATGATCCTAGATCTTAATATTAATATTGAAAAAAGAAGGTTGTTTTTAAAATAACTTATCATTATTTTAATCAGATAGATTAATGCTTTTTACATATTAAGAATAAAAAGAAGATTTAATTAATAGAATTGCCCGCCTATTAAAACTTAAAGTAAAATTTCTAACTCATTTATCAGTAAATCCACCAGCATAAAAAAACCAATACGTGATTTAGTATCGTCTTTTTTGGTATCGTGATTATCGGCAAAACAAAACAGAGCATGGCTTGCATAACTCGTTAATTCATTGGTGTTAAATGCCGTCATACTAATAATATTTGCATCTTTTAACTGTACAATTTTTGCTGTTTCTATAATTTTCTTGGTGCCACCAGAAAGGGAGATAAAGATAACCGTATCATCTTCATTAACAAGGCGAGTAAATGAATCAGATAAATTATAATCATTAATAAAAAAGCAGTGTAAACCTAAAGCAAATAAAAGGTGTTCCAGGTAATAACCGACCGCTTTACTCGTTCCTCTTGCCACAATAAAAATATTTCTAGAGTGACGTAAGGTTTTCGCACATTCTCGAATATGCTCTTCATTAATTAAAGTAAATGTTTTATTAATATTTTTTTCTAATTGCTTTTTATAAGATGCAGTGCTCGTTTTCTCAATTTTATTTTGCGTCAATATATAATTATTAATTTGGAATTTAAGCTCTTTAAACCCGCTAAATCCTAACTTTTGCGATAAATTAATGATAACCGTTTTTGATACAAAGGTTTTTGCAACTAAATCATTAATATTTAAATAGGGTATATCCGCAATATTATCGGTGAGATATTTTAATACTTTTTTTTCGCTGATGGTTAAATTGTCATAATTCTTTAGGAAATCCAGCATATCTCACCCAACCAATTGAATATAAAACATCCGATAAAGAGGCGAACATTCCAAAAGTATGTCCGTTCTTTTCGTACGCTTATGTGAAATAAAATCAATAACGAGTATACGTTAAATCATACAGTTATGTAGGATTAGCGTTGTTTTTTGTGAATTGAGCTATTATTGAGCCCATTTTTTTAATGAGCTCAATACGTATTATTCATTACCCCAGCGATTAAGAAACATCGCGATATCATCAATACGTTTTTTATTAATACCCGCCTCTTTTGCCATCTCTTGCTGCGCCGTTTCACTGATTTCTTCGTTGTTCATTAGCCGAGTAAGCAGTAATTGAAAATAGAGAGCAAGTGCATCTTCTTCAGATTCAGCAACAGGCTCGGTTGATTCCAGTGAATACTCTTCTACCATGTCATAATATTTAAAATGGATTTCATTGTTCATTGGTTGTCCCCAAGATTAGTTTATAATCATTATATTCAAATTATTAAGAGTATATCTCTACATTCGCCTGTTAACTTAAAATTCGCTATCATCCACTTCCTTCTTTTTCTGCGGATAAGCTGATGTCTACGATTATCGATACTTTTATTGCCCCACCTTGCCATGATGAAATCGAGATCCTCTATCAAGACGAGCATTTAGTTCTTATTAATAAACCAACAGGATTATTGAGCTTATCAGGAAAAAATCCACAAAATATAGACTCAGTACATTATCGATTAGTGAAGCTATTTCCGGGATGTACGCTTGTTCATCGGCTTGATTTTGGGACATCAGGGTTAATGGTTGTGGCACGCAATAAGTCAATCAATGCTCTTTTATGTCAGCAGTTTAGCCAACGTAAAGTAACCAAAGTATATAGTGCGCTACTGTGTGGCCATTTGAAGGAAAATGAAGGCATAATAGATGCATCAATAGCAAAAGATCCGGCTCTATTTCCACGTATGTCGATTTGCTCCCTTAATGGTAAACCAGCACGCTCTGGTTATCAGGTTATTGAACGTTTATATCATACACAAGAAAATGGAACGTTATTACCTTTAACCCGCGTACAATTTATTCCTGAAACAGGAAGGACTCATCAACTACGTATTCACAGCCAGTTTATAGGGCATCCTATTTTAGGTTGTGATTTATATGGTGGGTGCGACTGCGACTTAATTGAAGAAACTAAACGGGCTCCAAGACTCATGCTTCATGCGAGTGAACTTCATTTTGTTCACCCTATTAGCCAAGCACCAATAAAAGCGCGTTGCGAGAGCCCGTTTTAAATATCGATATTAGAGTTTAAGTGCTTTTACGGTTTCCTCAATATCAAGTTCATCTTCCGTAAAAACTATCTCTGTACCGTGCATTGTGGTGATCGCAAGCTTTCTCAACATACGCATATCATTAGCGTTATCTGCTGATTTGGGTCTAATGCTATTCATTAAAATACCCACAGAAAGTACCGTATTTTCTTTATCAATACGCGTATCGGCAGGCACTTCTTCACTGTAAATTCGATAGGATTTAATTGACGTTAGCTTAATTCGCTCGCCTGCAATATAAACGTATTTGCTATCAGGTATCACTTTAACCGCATACGCAGATAAACCTTTGGTATTGGTGGTCGGTTCAAAGGTGACATTTGCATCTACCTTTATCAACGCAGGGTTGGCAACTTTAATCACATGAAAATAACGGTTGTCACCATTTTCATCTTTAATAAATCCAAAACCTTTATCTTCAAACCACTTTGTGATTATTCCGTTCATTGCCATTATCGCCTACTTAATCGTTTTATCTACAAAAATTTCCAGATGCAGTATAAAGCACAATGCGTATACAAACTATGCCTTTGAGGTAATAAGCTACATTGCTTATTACCACATCAAATCATCTGGTATTTTAAAATCAGCATAAGGATCGTCTTCATCTTGTTCTGTCTTACTAAGTGTATTATTTAACAAGATACAGTCCACATCTCTTTGTGTAATTTTATCCGCCACACTGGCTGGAATAATCGCGTATTCCGTTTTATTTGCAGTATCCAAACGAGCAATGGCGAGGCGCCCACTAATTAATTGAGATTGCGTCAGTTTATCCACCACGATATTTTTAATCACATTGTTATCAGTGAAATTAAAATCAATATCGCCTTTTGCTGGCGTAATTCTATTCATCTCAATAAGTTGTTTAACTTGCGCTTTATATTCTTTAGATAAGGTTGCTTGCTTTTGTTGCTCACTCAGCAGTTTATCGCGCTCAAGTTGGGCTTTTTTATTTTCTTCTACGGCTTCTCTTGCTTCTCGTGCCTGAACACGTGATTTTTTTGCCGTTCTTTGGACTTTTGCCATTTTTTTGCTGGTCACAAGCCCTGCTTTTAACATTTGCTCTTGTAAGGTAAGTTTTGCCATTTTTATGCCTAAATCTGCTCAGTCATTTTTAAAATTATACCTGTAATTTCCAAGAGTGCATCAGATTGTAATATTGGTGGTTTATTGAAGTAAACAGGACTTATGAGATTGAACCTATCCGTGCATTCAGAGTATATTGAAAAAACTATCGTTAAACTTTCTCTTATAACAGGTAATACTAACAATGGCTCTGATCCCAAAAAACTATGCACGGTTGGAAAGTGGCTACCGTGAAAAAGCACTGAAAATCTACCCATGGGTATGTGGACGTTGTGCGCGTGAGTTTGTCTATTCGAACTTACGTGAGCTCACCGTTCATCATATTGATCACGACCATACCAATAACCCAGAAGACGGTAGTAACTGGGAGTTATTGTGTCTGTTTTGCCATGATCACGAACACTCTAAATACACAGAAGCAGACCAATACGGCACAACTGTTGTCGCTGGTGAAGATGCACAAGATGATGTCGGTGTAGCCACTTATAATCCTTTTGCTGATTTAAAGTCGATGCTCAATAAGAAAAAATAGTGAATTCAATATCAGCTTTGATGCAACAAACCGGCCCCTTTTCACGCTCTTACGTAGAATAGTGTATACTTGCCAACCATAAATTTGTTCATGGTTAATTAATAATGAAAGAAATCGAAAAAGCAAAAATCAAACTCCTTAGCGTAAAGTGGGTTATGAATATAATGACAATGGACAACTCACTTGTTATGTCTCCCCTTTTGGCGATAAATGGCAACTGACCTACGACGACAAAGGTAATTTAACCACAGTTACCGATCCGCAAGGTCGCCAACAAAAAGGCCGTGTCACTCGCCGTATCACCGCCAAAGGTTATCAAGACTATCACTACGACATTAATGGTCGATTAACCCAAAAAGTGGTTCACCAACACGGTTTTCGGGCAAAAACGTGGTATTACCAATGGAATACGCTTAACCAACTTATCGCCTGTTTTAACCCTGAAGGGGAATGCTGGCGTTACACTTACGATGCCTTTGGACGACGCCTCAGTAAAAGCAAGGTGGTCGATAATCACCCTATTACACCGCCCAATTCACCGTTTAAAAACAAACGCATTCAGCGTGTTGATTACCTGTGGTCTGGCGACCAGATGGTGCAGGAAACTCCGATTTATGCCGATGGCACACCCGCTTATGACGCTCAAATTCAGTGGCTCTACCAACCCAATGAAATTACCCCAACAGCACGTTATCAACGTGGAAAACTGCATTATGTCGTCACTGACCATCAAGGCACGCCACGCGAAATCTTTAGCGAAAAAGGCATTGTCAGCTGGGCAGGACGGTTAAATACCTGGGGACAAATGGCGTTTTGGCAATCTCATGATGATTATGCCGATAACGATCCTGAATATACCGAATGCCATTTTCGATTTGCCGGACAATATGAAGATAAAGAAAGTGGCTTGTATTACAATCGCTTTCGCTACTATGATAAGGATACAGGGCAATATATTTCACCAGATCCTATTGGATTATTAGGTGGCTTTAATCCGTATGGGTATGTGCATTGTCCTATTGGGTGGGTTGATCCATTAGGTCTTAGTAGTTTATTTACAGGCTCAACTTTTACAGGTCCTTCCGATATTACATATACTGTCTATCAACAACCAATTGACTGGGATTTAAAAGTTAATACGCGAGATGGTGTAAAAACGAATCTTCAAATCGTCCTCGAAGATGGTCGAAGTCCTATGGTGGTGAAAAATAGTAAATATGAGATCGTGAGTCTACATCACTCTAAACAAAATGGCTTAGGGCCTTTATTTGAGTTATCAACACCAACGCACGAACAATATAGATATAGTAATGCTTTACATCCACATTAACCGGATGCTCACCCTATCAATCCTGTAGATCGTAATCTTTTTGATGCAGATCGGAAAGCTTACTGGAGGCAAAGAGCTGAAGAAGAACTCAATCGTAGAAATCTGATTAATTGCTGTAAAAAAGGAGGGTAAATGTTAACCCCTAAATTGATTGATTATTTTAAAAATAAAAATTGGTGGTTTGATGAACCCTCAAGTGAGTACCGTGGTGCCTTGTAGAGTATTAATGTTGATATTAACTCTGATTTCGCACAGTTTTAAATGTAGTTCAAGAATTGAAACCACAATTAATCATTGTCTTAGGTACCCAATTATGGGATCAACTTCCTGAAATTAATGGGATTGAGTGGTGTTATTTAAAATTCACATCAACAACATTACCCAACCTCCCCTCCAACTCATCCATGTAATCCGCATACCACTGCATCATTTCCCTGCGTCCATCCATATAATATTGAGCATGATTATACGTGCCACTGATCGCGTTCTTATCGATATGCGCGAGCTGAGTTTCAATCCATGCCGAGTTATATCCTTTCTCATGCAATATCGTGCTCATTGTGTGGCGGAAGCCATGCCCTGTTAGCCTGCATACCCAAGTAACTCAATAACCTGATTTACGCTTTCCTTACTGATTGGTTTTCTATGGTCATTACGGCCTATAAAGACAAGCTCATAATGCCCTGATAGCGGCTTAAGTGAATTAAATAGCTCGATCACCTGTTTAGATAATGGCACAACATGCGGTCGCTTCATTTTCATCACTTCAGCCGGAATTCCCAAAATCCCTTTTTCTAAATCGATATCCTACCAACGAGCAAAGCGAAGTTCTTGAGTCCGAACAGCAGTGAGCAAAATAATTTTAGTTGCTGTTTTAGTGATCATGCTGCCTGTATATCCAGCTAGATCCTTCAGAAAATAAGGTAACTCTTCAGCGGTTAAGAATGGAAAATGTTGTTTCTTCGGTGGGGTAAGCGCTGTTGCCAGATCAGGAGCAGGATTGTATTCTGCCCTGCCAGTGATGATCGCGTATCTGTACACTTCACCGCAACGCTGGCGGACTTTACGCATCTTCTCTAAGGCCCGCGCCTCTCCATTTTACGCAGCGTTTCCAGCAGCTCTAACGGCTTGATTTCCGCTATTGGGCGTTTACCAATATAAGGAAAGATATCCTTTTCAAAGGTATCAATAATTTCATCACAATAACGCAGTGACCAGCGATCTGCTTTAGATTTATGCCATTCGCGAGCAATAGCTTCAAACGTATTCCCTGTACTGAGCTTTTGAATCGCCTTCTCTTCTTTTTTCACCTCTCCTGGATCACCACCAGCTGCGAGTACCTTTTTTGCTTGGTTTCTCATTTCACGTGCTTCAGCAAGTGTCACAGTAGGAAAAACACCAAAAGCTAATCTTTTTTATTTACCACCCAAAGCGATACTTCATTCTCCAGTAGCGTGAGCCTTTAGCGGTAACAAGGTATAAACTACCACCATCAAAGAGTTTATATGACTTCTCTTTAGGCTTTGCAGTCTCAACCTGACGGGCTGTTAATGTCATTGGGAGCACCTCATTTTGGGGTGAATTTTTAGTGCCCCCTGATATGCCCCCAAAAACCTATTGATGTAGGTTGACATCAGGAGACTGGGAAGTGTATTAATGGCTGGTATTATAAGGGATTACTTGAGTTTTGTGGAGTTGTATTGAACTTAATTGGCGGAAGATCACAGGAGTCGAACCTGCCAAGGACCGCTGGCGGCCCCATCTGGATTTGAAGTCCAGCCACCCCACCGGGGACGATGATCTTCCATTTTTGAATGGGTCAAAAGGAAATAACGAGATGATTATACGCTGAATTATTTTTAATCCCAAGTGCATCAAATCAATAAAACCCCTTTCAAATAAAATAATCCCGTTTTTGAGTAAAACCTCCGATAATTACCGCGATACTATTGAACTTATACAGTTTCATCCTCATCTTACTATCTATAACGAATAAACTCAGTGGTGTGTTTTACGTCACTGCAAACCAAAATACAGGATGTTTTTTATGTCAAATCCATTACTTAGCACAACGGGATTACCTGCATTTTCCCTTATCAAACCAGAACATGTCGTTCCTGCACTAAACGAAGTTTTAACCACATATCGTGAAACAGTTGAAAAATTACTGGCTGATAATACTCAATTTACCTGGGATAACCTTTGCCAACCATTAGCAGAAGCAGGCGATAAGCTTTCTCGTGTTTGGTCCCCTGTTAGCCATTTAAACTCTGTTAAAAACTGTGCTGAACTACGTGAAGCCTATGAACAAAGTTTACCGTTACTATCTGAATTCAGTACATGGATGGGACAGCACGAAGGCTTATATCAAGCTTATAAATCAATTAAAGAAAGTGCGGATTTTAATGCGTTAACTCAACCACAGAAAAAAGCGATTGAAAATGCATTACGTGACTTTGAATTATCAGGCATCGGTTTACCAAAAGAGAAACAACAGCGTTTTGGTGAAATCAGTGCGCGTATGTCTGAGTTAGGTGCTAAATACGGTAATAATGTATTAGATGCCACAATGGGTTGGTCTAAACTAATTACTGATGTAGAAGATTTATCAGGTATACCTCAAAGCGCTATTGATGCGGCAAAAGCTATCGCACAATCTAAAGAGCAAGACGGCTATCTGTTAACACTTGATATGCCAAGCTACCTTCCTGTGATGACTTATGCGGATAATCGTGAACTTAGAAAAGAGATGAGCATCGCTTATAGCACGCGTGCCTCCGATCAAGGTCCAAATGCAGGTCAGTGGGATAATAGCGAAATTATTGCCGAGATCCTCGCACTACGCCACGAACTCTCTCAACTGCTTGGTTTTAAAAATTATGCTGAAAAGTCACTTGCTACTAAAATGGCTGAGTCTCCAGAGCAAGTCCTTAGTTTTTTAACTGACTTAGCACAACGAGCTCACCCGCAAGGTGAAGAAGAGTTAGCTGAACTCACTCAATTTGCAAAAGAACACTATGGCGTTGATAAATTAGAGTCATGGGATCTGGCTTACTACAGCGAAAAGCAAAAACAACACCTGTTCTCAATCGATGATGAGCAACTACGTCCTTACTTCCCAGAACAACGTGCTTTAAGTGGCTTATTTGAAGTTGTTCATCGTATCTATGGTTTAACAGCCAAAGAACGTAACAACATCGATACTTGGCATGATGATGTTCGTTTCTTTGAGCTTTATGATGAAAGCAACACCTTACGTGGTAGCTTCTATCTTGATTTATATGCACGCGAACACAAACGTGGCGGTGCTTGGATGGATGATTGCATGGGAAGAATGCGTCATGCCGATGGCAAGCTACAAAACCCTGTTGCTTATCTCACCTGTAACTTCAATAAACCTGTAGGTGATAAACCAGCACTGTTTACTCATAATGAAGTCACCACACTGTTCCATGAGTTTGGTCATGGCTTACATCATATGTTAACGCAAATTGATATCGCTGATGTTGCAGGTATTAATGGCGTTCCTTGGGATGCCGTTGAATTACCAAGCCAATTTATGGAAAACTGGTGCTGGGAGCCAGAAGCGTTAGCCTTTATTTCTGGTCATTATGAAACTGGCGAACCATTACCACAGGCAATGCTTGATAATATGCTTAAAGCAAAAAATTATCAGTCAGCAATGTTTGTATTACGCCAATTAGAATTTGGTCTGTTTGATTTTCGTTTACATGCTGAATATGATCCCGCTAAGGGAGCTCGTGTGATGGAAACCTTAACCAGTGTGAAAGAGCAAGTTTCTGTTGTTCCTTCAACACCTTGGGCGCGATTCCCTCATGCCTTTAGCCATATCTTTGCCGGTGGCTATGCCGCAGGTTATTACAGCTATTTATGGGCGGATGTCCTGGCTGCTGATGCCTTCTCTCGTTTCTCTGAAGAAGGTATTTTTAACCGCGAAACGGGTCAATCATTCCTTGATAATATTTTAACTCGTGGTGGTTCAGAAGAGCCAATGGAGCTGTTCAAACGCTTCCGTGGTCGTGAGCCAAAACTTGATGCTATGCTCAAAGGCTACGGCATTAAAGGATGATATGTGAATATCTGTTTACTTTGTGAAGAAGGCGCTGATAACAGCGCCTTATCTGATTTAGCGCAACGTTGGGGATTAGTTCACGACGAAACGCAAATCATGGCTTTAGTGTTAACGCCTACTCACCTTGAATTACGCAAACAAGATGAACCTAAATTAGGGGGCATCTATGTCGATTTCGTAGAAGGTACAATGGCACATCGTCGTAAATTTGGCGGTGGTCGAGGTGAGGCGGTAGCAAAAGCTGTCGGGATCAAAAAAGACTATCTACCCGATGTTGTTGATGCGACGGCAGGACTTGGTCGAGATGCGTTTGTATTAGCGTCTATTGGTTGCAAAGTCAGAATGGTAGAGCGTCACCCCGTCGTTGCTGCATTACTTGAAGATGGCCTAAAACGTGCTTATCTTGATGCTGATATTGGCGAATGGATGCAAGAGAGAATGACGTTAATTCATGCCTCTTCTGCCCAAGCACTCACTGAGATCACACCTCCTCCTGATGTCGTCTATCTTGATCCGATGTATCCACATAAGGCGAAAAGTGCATTAGTAAAAAAAGAGATGCGAGTGTTTCAATCTTTAGTGGGTGCTGATGAAGATGCAGATGCATTACTCGAACCAGCAATCACTTTAGCTAAAAAGCGTGTCGTCGTAAAACGACCTGATTATGCAGAGCCATTAAATAATCAACTCGCTCATGCCAATGTGACCACAAAAAATCACCGTTTTGATATTTATCCTTGTGTTTAAGGCTATCCTTTTATTATAAAGGGGCTTTTATAGCCCCTTTATTACACCACCACTGCTTTTCTTCTATTTTCTGATTATTGAATACTATACCCACCATCAATAACAAGATTATGACCATTTATCATATCTGAAGCATTACTCGCTAAAAAGACAGCGGCAGCGGCAATCTCTTCTGGTTCAGCAAAGCGTTGAGCTGGAATTTGAGCTTTCATTTTTTCGCCTTTCTCTCCTTCCCAAGCCTGCTTTCCTAAATCGGTCATCACAATAGTGGGGGATATTGCATTGATTTGTAAACCTTTAGGTGCCCATTCTAACGCTAACACTTTAGTCATACCGATAATACCCGCTTTAGTGGCACAATAAGCAATATGTTCGGGCAAAGCTATCACTCCCGCTTGAGAGGCTAAATTGATAATCTTCCCTTGCCCTTGTTGTAACATATATTGTCCCACTTCTTGGCATAACAAGAATGTCCCCGTTAAATTAACTGATAGCGTTTTATTCCAGTCCGCAACAGAAAGTGATCCCGCGGGCGCTAACGCCACAATACCTGCGCAATTCACCAAAATATCAATATGGCCAAATTCTTCAATTACAGAATAAACTGCACGATGTACAGACTCTTCATTTGTGACATCACATTGAATACCAACCGCACTATTTAATTGCTGAGCAACTTGCTCTACTTTATCTGATCTATCTAATAACGCGACTTTAGCCCCTTTCTGAATAAACATCTTAGCAATAGATAACCCTATTCCAGCGGCTCCACCAGTAATAACAGCGACTTTATTTGGCAGAGTAAAATCGATCTGCATTGCCATAAATTTCTCCTACAAAAATAACCACTTTATAAAGTGCCTCTTTTTTAAGGATAGCAGATGAAAAATTTGAAAAAGATAAGATAGGGAAACGAGGGTAGCAGATTCAAGGGGATCTGACGGGTGTTAAACACCCGTTCAGAATCAATGAGATTTACAGCACGCCTTGTGCCAACATTGCATCCGCAACTTTTACAAAGCCAGCAATGTTCGCACCTTGAATATAATTAGTTTGCTTACCTTCACCACCGTAATTCACACAAGCATGGTGAATATCTAACATGATGTGATGTAAACGCGCATCCACTTTCTCTGCTTTCCAGCTTAAACGTGCCGCATTCTGTGCCATTTCTAAACCAGAGGTTGCAACCCCCCCAGCATTGGCTGCTTTACCTGGTGCAAAAAGAACACCGGCTTCAATAAAGGCATCTGTTGCAGCAATCGTTGTTGGCATATTTGCGCCTTCAGCAACCGCTTTAACACCATTTTTGATCAAGGCTTTTGCTGCCTCTAGATCTAATTCATTTTGTGTTGCACAAGGTAGAGCGATATCAACAGGAACAGCCCAAGGTTGTTGCCCTTCAAGATAGGTTAAGCCAAATTCTTTGGCATATTCTTCAACACGGCCATAGTTATTTTTAATTTCCGTTAGACGTGCCAGTTTTTCCGTCGTAAATCCAGCTTCATCAACAACCGTACCACCTGAGTCTGATGCTGTAATAACCGTAGCACCTAGCTCTAAACATTTTTCGATGGTGAATTGTGCTACATTACCTGCACCAGAAACGGCCACACGCATCCCCTCAAGAGACATACCATGACGTTTAAGCATTGCGTTAGTAAAGTAAACTAAACCGTATCCTGTCGCTTCTGGGCGGATTAAACTGCCACCGAATGAAAGACCTTTGCCTGTAAATACACATTCATTGCTATTAGACAATTTTTTCATCATACCGGCCATAAAGCCGACTTCTCGTGCACCCACCCCAATATCCCCTGCGGGAACATCTGTGTTAGCGCCTAAATGGCGATAAAGCTCTGTCATTAAAGCTTGGCAAAAGCGCATCACTTCCCCGTGGCTTTTACCTTTAGGATTAAAGTCAGATCCTCCTTTAGCGCCTCCCATTGGTAATGTTGTTAAAGCATTTTTGAATGTTTGCTCAAAACCTAAGAATTTTAGGATGGAGAGATTCACAGAAGGGTGAAAACGCATCCCCCCTTTGTAAGGTCCAATCGCTGAGTTAAATTGAATACGCCATGCACGATTAACTTGCACTTGCCCTTTATCATCTAACCAACAAACGCGAAATTGGATAATACGTTCAGGCTCAACTAAGCGCTCAAGTAATGATTGTTCACGATATTGTGGGTTTTTCTCTAAAAAAGGCCACAAAGTGGTAAAAACTTCACGAACCGCCTGATGATACTCAGGCTGATGAGCGTTATATTTTTCTACCCCTTCTAAAAATGAAGACAATGAGCCAGATATATTCATTCCGCTATTCCTTTTTGTGTAATGTGATGATTGCGTAACCTCATTTATTCGGAATATTTTTGGGTTTTGTGAGGTTGATGTTGTTTTGCTTCTTGAATATATCATTAAAATACATTCACACTTCAAGACATTTTTTTCATAATTAGACAAAAAAAAAAGGTTGACTCTATTTAACATCTGGAAAAATAGGAATTTTAGGCAAAAAAATACCTGCATAGGCAGGCATTTTTTTTGCTTAAACAAGCAAGCGATTATTATTCATCATCTTTCAGAGGAACAATTAGCATATCAACATGAACAGTATTTATTAACTGGCGTGCTGAGGACATTAATTTGCTCCAAAAGTCTTGGTGATGACCACAAACGACTAAATCCATATCGTATTTTTTAATCGCATCAACCAGAACTTGGCCTAAATCACCGCTACCACTCAAGGTTTCCTGAATTTCATAGCCTGATTTATCTGAAAGGTCTTTTAACGCGTTACGGGTTTCATCAGTAATACGTTGTTGCATATCACCGAGGTTGACATCAATTAGACCGGTATAAAGATCAGAATAGTTAACATCAACATGAATTAAGGAAACTTTGGCATTATAGGGTTTTGCCATAGATACAGCTTTCTGTACTAAGACGTTACTCTCAGGGGATAAATCAACTGCCACTAGAATATGCTTATAAGCCATCGTGAACTCCTTCCATAAGCTGATTAATCGATTGGAAAGGCGGTTAAGCCTCAATCCTATGTATTAAATATAACGTTTTAAGATGAAAGTTAGATGTCGCCTTGATCACAACTTATGACAGATTCATCAAGAAAAGCATCTAGCGATAAATAACAATATACACCATTTTAGATTAGTACGATGTCATTCACCGACAATATCATCATAATAATGAGAATTGAGTATAAAAAACAACAAAAACACCCTTTTAGAGTTATTTTTTATCCATTTTTTTGAAAAAGGAAACAACTTGAATAAGTCACTTTTGTTTATTACTTAATTTCACCTAAACTTAAATAAGAGAAAAAGTAACCTCTATGGGTAAAGGTTTTCTCATCTCAGAATCTATTATTCTAGGGAGGGGATTATGTTTAATGTCATTGTTATCTTTTGGGCGCTTTGTATACTTTGCCTGATTAATATGATGCGTTATTTTTCATCTATTCGGGTACTACTTACAATATTGCGCCAATCCGATCCATTACTCTATCAATCGGTGGATGGTAATGGGTTCTTTACTATGCATGGGCAACTTTCAAAACAATTGCGACTGATCCGCTACATCAACCAACGCCAATATACCAACCACCATAATCCTGAAGTGATTATGCGTTGCGAGCGAATTTATCGACAATTTTACCTTGTGAGCCGTTTTTGTATTTTGGCTGTAGCAAGTTTAATTGCGATGCTGATTTGGTAAGTGACAAAAACAAAAAACGGTGACTAAAAGTCACCGTTTATAAACAAATTTGGGTCGCTTATTGTTATCAACCATTCACAATGAATGTCAGCGATATCCAATAAAGTAAACCTGATAAACCAATGCTAATTGGTAATGTTAAGATCCAAGCCAGTGCGATATTCTTCACCGTCTTCGTTTGAACCCCTCCACCATCAACAATCATTGTACCTGCAACCGCAGATGACAGAACTTGTGTTGTTGATACAGGCATACCCGTATAACTTGCAACACCAATGGATACTGCCGCTGTTACCTGAGCAGAAACCCCTTGAGCATAAGTCATACCTTTTTTACCAATTTTCTCACCAATCGTTACTGCAACGCGTTTCCAACCTACCATTGTCCCAATAGAGAGCGCTAATGCCACGGCAATAATGATCCAAATCGGCGCATATTCCACAGTGTTTAGCAGGTCACGACTCAATGTTTTTAAGAACCGTGCATCTTGGGTACTAGTTTCAGGTAGTTTAGCCACTTCTGTTGCGGTATCAGCGATACACATTAGTAATCGGCGCATTTGAGCACGCTGGTCTGCTGTTAGTTCATCATAAGAACTAATATTTGCCAGCATTTGTTCTGTTTGATTCAGAACAATTGGCGTTCTCGCACTGTTACAATGGAAATCCGTATCACTAAGATCAGTTTGGGCTGATACTGCGGGTGTATTTTCGATAGCATGCTGTAATGCTGGCTGATGCTTCTCATAATACTGTTGTAAATGAACAACCGCATCATGTGTTTTGGTGATATCGTATCCGCTCGCACTCATATTGACGACAAAGCCCGCAGGCGCCACGCCAATTAAGACCAACATGATAAGACCGATACCTTTCTGCCCATCATTTGCACCATGAGAGAAACTCACCCCAACTGCAGATAAAATCAATGCAGTACGGGTCCAAAATGGTGGCTTACGCTTACCATCTTGTTTCTCACGTTCAGCAGGTGTCAGGTGAATACGACGACGTTTTTTCGTACCACTCCAGTAACGGCGTAGTAAGAAAATCATCGCACCTGCAATAACCAAGCCGATAATTGGAGAAAGAATGAGTGATAGGAAGATACTGATCATTTTTGGTATGTTTAACGCGTCAACGATAGACGAATCTGTCACGATAGCATTTGTTAAACCAATACCAATGATAGCACCTATCAGCGTATGTGAACTTGATGCTGGAATACCGAAATACCATGTACCTAAGTTCCAGATAATGGCAGCTAACAGCAACGAAAAGACCATGGCAAGGCCATGAGCTGAGCTCACATTCAGCAGAAGATCTGTCGGTAACAAGTGAACAATAGCATAAGCTACGCTCAATCCACCGAGCAAAACTCCAAGGAAGTTAAAAACACCCGCCATCACAACCGCAAATTGCGCTCGCATAGCACGAGTATAAATAACCGTTGCTACCGCATTTGCGGTATCATGGAAGCCGTTAATAGCTTCATAAAATAGCACAAATAGTAGTGCTAAAACCAACATTAAACCTGTATGAAATTCTAGGTCAGTAAACAAATGTAGCATAGACGTTAAGCCAGTTAGTTGGACATGAACGCGGCGCATTATCAGCGACAAATGCGAACGGTGGAAGCGAAATTTAACCTTTTTTTGATTTGATAACCAAGAAAATCAGAGCCTTTTTAAGATAATTCCTTATATATCATTCAATTAATAAAAATAAAAAAAAAGTAAATTTCTGACAAATTTTTTCCTTGCTAATACGAATTTAGGTGAAAAATACAGATTTCTCCATATAATTTTACAAAAACACTCTGATCTTACGCGAAAATCATTGATTAAGTAGTCAGAGAAAACCAAGAACGAGATATCATTGTGGGATCATACGATACAGTAATTATAGGTGCAGGTGCCGCGGGGCTTTTTTGTGCGTCTTTAGCAGGACAAGCAGGATTATCTGTTTTAGTGCTAGATAACGGTAAAAAAGCGGGTCGGAAAATTCTTATGTCAGGAGGTGGTCGTTGCAATTTTACCAATATGTATATCGAGCCTTCAGCCTACTTATCAGAGAATCCTCATTTTTGTAAGTCAGCACTTGCTCGCTTTACTCAATGGGATTTTATTGAACTAGTGCAAAAACACAACATTGCCTACCATGAAAAAACATTAGGACAACTCTTTTGTGATGACTCAGCACAGCAGATTGTGGATTTGTTACTGACAGAGTGTCAAAAAGGAAAAGTAAGTATTCGCTTACGTAGCGAAGTAACACAAATCGAGAAAACAGACGAAGGCTTCACTATTTTTGTTGATGGAAAAGCAATGACTGCCTCATCAGTTGTCATTGCCAGTGGTGGGCTTTCTATGCCTGGTTTAGGGGCAACCCCTTTTGGTTATAAAATTGCAGAGCAGTTTGGTCTGCCCGTTTTACCGACTCGTGCAGGATTAGTGCCTTTTACACTGCATAAACCTCAACTTGAACAATTTAGCCAACTCTCAGGAGTGGCGGTTCCAGCAACTGTAACTGCAAAAAATGGAGTGAGTTTCAAAGAAAATATTCTCTTTACTCACCGAGGTCTTTCTGGCCCTGCTATTTTACAAATATCAAGTTATTGGCAACCTGGAGAGTATGTGAGTATTAACTTACTTCCAGATAATGATCTGGAACACTTTTTACAGGAAAAACGACAAGAACATCCTAAACAATCATTAAAAAATACGCTTTCTCGCCTATTACCAAAGCGATTGATCGAAATAATGATAGAAAATAAACAACTCCCAGATATCTCTCTAACTCAACTCAGTAACGAGCGCATTACTCAAATTGCAACTTTGCTACAAGAATGGCCAGTTCAACCTAATGGCACGGAAGGATACCGCACAGCAGAAGTCACACTAGGTGGCATAGATACTCGCGCCCTTTCCTCTAAAACAATGGGATCCACAAAAGTAAAAGGGCTCTATTTTATTGGTGAAGTGGTCGATGTAACGGGTTGGTTAGGTGGATATAACTTCCAATGGGCATGGAGTTCAGCGTATGCCTGTGCGCAAAGTCTTATTTCAACATCAAAATCAACGTTTGCTGAGTAATAATGAATAAATTTGCAAATATTAAAGTTATAAATATTAGTTTTATAATTCTATAAAATTATAAGTTATACATAACAAAAACCCAGTTATCATCAATATGTGATGCCTGGGTTTTGCTTTATCTTTTAATAGTGGCTCAAAATAGCTTATATCCCCTCTTTTATACTGGTTTTATCACTCATTTGTTCTTCTTTTTCTATGAATAACCTTATAAAAATTACTGTTAACTAATTGGTTATATTGCTTTTTTAAAAAATTATTAAAATAAAACGACTCGTTAATCAGTGAGTTAAAATCTTTTCAGCTTTTTTTTCTATTTTGCTTAAAAAAAAGACTTTACAAATGATACTGAGAACTATTATCATCAATAACACTTTCAGATGCACCACCTTCAGGGTGATATGAAAGAACGACATTGCTCACATTGCTTCCAGTGTTTTATTTTAGCCAGCCGGGTGCTGGCTTTTTTCTTTTCTAGAACTTATTCGATATTTTTATTTTCTCTTATTCAAATTATTTGGATCCTCAGGTTAAATTCCTCCGCTTTTCTACTTTGTGCTATTGCGTAAACTGTGTTCAACAACTTCAGAGAAGGAAACACATTATGATTTATCTACGCAAAGCAAATGAAAGAGGACACGCTAATCATGGTTGGCTAGATAGCTGGCATACCTTCTCTTTCGCAAATTATTACGATCGTGATTTTATGGGGTTTTCTGCATTACGCGTTATTAATGAAGATCGCGTCATGCCGGGTGAAGGTTTTGGTACTCACCCTCATAAAGACATGGAAATTTTAACCTATGTGCTTGAAGGTAATATTGAGCATAAAGACAGTATGGGTAATAAAGAAAATGTACCTGCAGGTGAATTCCAGATAATGAGTGCCGGTACGGGGATCACTCACTCGGAATATAACCCTAATAGTGATAAGGGACTACATTTCTACCAAATTTGGATTATACCTAATACGCTCGGTATCACACCACGTTACGATCAACGCCGTTTTGATACCACAGAGAACAAACAACTTATTTTGTCGCCAGATGCGCGTGACGGCTCTTTAAAAGTCTTTCAAGATATGACGTTATGGCGCTGGAATCTGAAACAAGGTGAAGAAGCACAATATCACCCCCAAACAGGGCGTAACGTTTGGCTACAAGTTGTAAAAGGTAAAATAACGATTAATGACATTATTGCGACCACCAGTGATGGTGTGGCAATTGCTAATGAAGATATGATCCGTTTCGTTGGTGACGAAGACAGTGAAATTTTACTGTTTGATTTACCTCCTGTAACAGCATAGTTGGGCTATCACCCTCTAAAGTCAATTTTTCTCTAATAAACTATTTCACTTTATTTTTCTCTTCCCTGAAATTCTCTCGCATTTCAGGGATTTTTTTTATTTAAGATAAAAAAACACCAAAATCATATCCTATGAATTTGGTGTTTCGAGATCCATACTGAGAGAAATTAACGTTTAGGCCCAACTTTAGTCAATGCTTGACCTGCTGGCGTATCCGTATATTTATCAAAGTTTTTCACGAAGCGATCTGCAAGATCGTCTGCTTTAGTATCCCATTGAGCTTTATCCGTATAAGTATCACGAGGATCCAAGATTTCACTGTTAACACCCGGCAATACAGTTGGGATCTCTAAATTAAACACAGGTAATGTTTTCATCGGTGCTTTATCAATATCACCATTTAAGATGGCATCAATAATAGCGCGTGTATCTTTAATTGATATACGCTTACCCGTACCATTCCACCCCGTATTAACCAAATAAGCTTTTGCACCTGATGCTTGCATACGTTTTACCAATACTTCAGCGTATTGTGTTGGATGCAGAGATAAGAACGCAGCACCAAAACAGGCTGAGAATGTTGGTGTTGGCTCTGTCACTCCACGTTCCGTTCCTGCAAGTTTAGCCGTAAATCCTGATAAGAAATGATATTGTGTTTGTTCTGGCGTTAAACGAGAAACCGGAGGTAACACACCAAAAGCATCTGCCGTTAAGAAAATAACTTTTTTGGCATGACCCGCTTTAGAAATAGGTTTAACGATATTATCAATATGATAAATCGGGTAAGAAACACGCGTATTTTCTGTTTTTGAGCCATCATCGAAATCAACAGAACCATCGGATAATACAACCACGTTTTCTAATAGTGCATCACGTTTAATTGCACCATAAATATCAGGTTCAGCTTCTTTTGATAAATGAATTGTTTTCGCGTAACAACCACCTTCAAAGTTAAAGACGCCGTCATCATCCCAACCATGCTCATCATCACCAATTAGCTTACGCTTAGGATCCGTTGAAAGCGTTGTTTTACCTGTACCTGATAAACCAAAGAAAATAGCCACATCACCACTTTCGCCAACGTTTGCTGAGCAGTGCATAGAAGCTATACCTTTAAGAGGAAGGAAGTAGTTCATCATAGAGAACATACCTTTCTTCATCTCGCCACCGTACCAAGTACCACCGATTAACTGAATGCGTTCAGTTAAATTGAAAGCAACAAAGTTCTCAGAATTGAGTCCTTGTGCCTTCCAATTAGGATTGGTACATTTGGCCCCGTTCATCACAATGAAGTCTGGTGTAAAATTTTCCAACTCTTCTTGTTCGGGACGAATAAACATATTTTTAACAAAATGTGCCTGCCAGGCAACTTCCGTGATAAAACGGACTTTCAAACGTGTATCTGCATTCGCACCACAAAATGCATCAACGACAAACAAACGTTTGCCTGATAGCTGATTGGTTACTAATGATTTTAAATCAGACCATACTTCTTGTGAGAGGGGCTTGTTATCATTTTTACCTTTTCCCTGATCAGCCCACCACACGGTATCACGAGTAACATCATCACGAACAATGTATTTATCTTTCGGAGAACGTCCAGTAAATATACCTGTATCAACGGCAATAGCGCCTAACGAGGTTAATGTGCCTCGCTCATAACCTGTTAATCCAGGCTTAGTTTCTTCATTAAATAACAGCTCATAGCTTGGGTTATAAATGATTTCACTCGTGTCCTTAATGCCGTACTGCTGGAGATCCTTAGGGGTAAGACCTTTAACGCTCATAGTTTCGCTCCTGATAAATAGACCTTTCTACGAGCAATATTAGGGTGTTACGAGTAATTAACAGCGATTGTTATCAATATTTTGAAAATTTATAATTTTTTTATTTTAAGAACGAGAGCTAATGCACAAAACTACAGAAAAATTGTTGAATAAAAAAGGACGCAAAATAGCGTCCTTTTAATAAAATCACCTTGCTAAATCGAATCAGTGTAATTCAGAATCATTTAACTTATTGATATTATTAATATCACTCTCAGTAAAGATGTAATGAGTTCCGCAATACTCACATTCCATATCAATATTTCCTTGTTCTTGTAACAGGTGATTCACATCTTCTTTAGACAATGTTACTAATGTATTTTCACAACGTTCACGAGAACAAGTACAATGAAATTCAACAGCTTGAGGTTCATAAAGAGTGACATCTTCTTCGTGATATAAACGATGTAAGATCTCTTTAGTATCTAGTGTAAATAACTCTTCAGCTTTAATAGTGTGAGTTAATTGTGTAAGTAATTCAAAATGTTCTGCTGTATGCTCAGCAGTGAACTCTTCTGATGCAGGTAGTACTTGTAATAGCATACCAGCCGCAGCAGGCTTGCCCTCTTGTATACCACTACGGATAAATACACGAGTTGGTAACTGTTCTGATTGCTTAAAATAGTTATCAATACAAGCTTCAATATTTTCACCATCAAGAGCAACAATGCCTTGATAACGCTCACCTTTCTCCGGAGTTACTGTGATGACCATAAAACCATTACCAATCATCTCTTTTAATGTACTGCCCGCCTTAACATCATCACTCACACGCGCAACACCACGCATTTGTTGATTATTGTTGCCATTGATAACCGCCAATCGTACCGGGCCATCGCCTTGTATTTGAACAGTAATATCTCCTTCAAATTTAAGCGTTGCTGTTAACAAGCTCGTTGCCACCAGCAAATCCCCTAGAAGACATTGAACAGGCTCAGGATAATGATGATTTTCAAGCATAGATTGATAGGTTTCAGTCACATTGACCAATTCACCACGTACCGCGTTTTTTTCAAATAAAAAACGTGATAAAGAGTCTTTTTTAGACATAATTTTCTCTCATTTCAGGGAATCGTTTAATCCGATTCTTGTAAATTTGTCTGTTTGAAGCGAAGTAAGGTACGTCTTTCCTTTTTATCAGGGCGACGCTCAGGATGAGGCATAGTTAACGCATTCATTTTTCTCGCTAGCGCCATTTTTTCTCTTTTAGTGATACTCTCTGGAGTTTCACAATAGAGTGCCTGCGCTTGTGTAGCACCTTGTCGTTGCGCACTCACCATTAGAATGGTTACTGTCCGTTCATCATTACCTTGTCTTAGGCGTACTTCAGCGCCTTCTTCAACGATTTTACTTGGTTTGCCTCTCACACCATTGTAGTGAACTTTTCCACCTTCAATCATTGTGCGAGCAATAGCACGCGTTTTATAGAAACGTGCAGCCCAAAGCCATTTATCTAAACGGACACCACTTTCTTGTGATGATTGACTCATCCCTTTCTCCTTAACTTCAACTTCTTTATGAAGGCGATAGTGTAAACACATAGCCTTCCACAACAAGGGACTTACTGAGGAGGGCGATAAAAACAGTGCTCATAATAGAGACTGATCTTATTCATGCGTTGGTTATTTTGTCGCCGACGCCGGATGATAAGAAATAGGTTCAATACTAAAAACCCGATAGCAAGAAACAATAATAACGTATTACCGATGTAATATAACATTGTCATTGGATCAGGCAGGCTATGTAAAAATATCTGTAACGTGCCATTTGCATCAACAACCATGCCAGTTATTACACCACCTGTATCAAAAGGTGTGTGCAATAAAATATCGGATAAACGCTGTAATTCTCGCCACTGTTCTAACGGAGTAGGTTCAAACACTGAGTTTGAACTTGAAGCGTAATCAACAAGCTGTTTTCTTTCATCACTGATTAATAGCACACCACCAGGTGGTGGACTATTTAACAGTATTGCGGCTTTATCTATTTCTCGGTAGATAAAAGAAGATGTGGTGGTATCGATAAGCTTTTCCAAGGCCTCAGCACTTACTGCTCGTAATAAAACATTGGTACCAGTTAATTTACCACTCTCAGCGCGTTGAACTAATGCCGTCCAATCATTGACGTTACTTAAGTTCACTAATGCCATTTTCAAACGGATACATTCATTTTCTCTCGGACATAAATCTTCTGTTTTCAACACAATACCGTCGAAGTTATCTAATAGATTCATTCCTGATTTAGTAATTGCTTGACCTAAACTTGGGTTAACTCGATTATTAGAAACGGGATGGAGTTGCTCTTCAACCATATGTAATAGCGCTGCCGCTTTTTCAATTGTACTCGACTCAGGCATCGGCATTGGATTGCTGTTGTTCCAATAAATGCCAGAACAATCAAAAGGTGCAAAAATGGTTTTATTATTCTTACTTGATAGATTAGGTGGCATATAACACATCCCAACCCCTTTCGCTTGAATAATATCCCCAACATGCAAATCGGTTGTTTCCAACTCAGTAAAATTAGTCACTAAATGCGGTTCTGTATCTTTTAGCCATGAAAAGCTAAGTTTCATTGACAGAGAAAGTGGCTGATAAAGATACAACATACCTATAATAAACAAGCTCCAGAAAACGAAAACAATATTTTTAATATACCGTTTATAAGGATAATTTTTTTCTTCATCATGCAATGAAAGATAATTTCCTTGCTTTATAACATGATGACTAGGATACATTTCTAAATAGGTCACCTTATCAATATCACTTTGAATATAAGGCTCCCAATGAGGTGGATAAATAAGATCTATCCCCCCTAAAGAAACATTTTTTACCTGTCCATGATCAAAGTTGCCAAAAAGTCCCCAACGTTTCAAACGTCCTTTAAAACAGTGAACTTCTTGCTTACGTGGCTTAATCAAAGGATTGTGAATAAGGAAAAGACCAATGGCAAGAAATGCACTTCCTATCGCTAAGATCCAAGGAAGAAAAACTTGGGGCATCATTAAGGCCGTTAACCATAATGTAAGCCCAATACAAACAAAAGAACCATCCCAAAAACCAGATGAGTTATGTAATCGATATTCTTCGTTAGTCTCTTCTCTAATTTGCAGGAGGTGAGCAGCATCACCCTCATTTTTTTGGATTGTTGATGAACCATTTGCCAAGATAGGTTCAGAAAGCTGTTTTAAACTGAGTGCGGAAAAATGAATTTTTTCATCTTTTAAGAAATGCCCATTAACACCAACGACGATGGGGATAGATGGCGTACACACAACATCAAGGACATTTTCTTGTTGAAGATAAGGAACAAGTAGCGGGGGGATATGAATTTCTACAGCATCAATATAGTAACGCCAATGATTTAGTCCTTCCGAAGACCCTGCAAAACGGTTAACGATATTTCTTAATGTCGTCACAATTTCGCCTTTAATTGGCATTTCGGGGAAATTTTGTAATGAATATCCAGAAGAAAAATCTGACGTACCAAAATAAGATAAATAATCACTAATAAGCCCATAATCATCAGCAGTGAGCTTACGATAAGTCGGTTTAGCAAGAGATGGGAGATGATGTGAGTCATCAAGCCGCCTTCTTTTAAAGAATAGAAAGGCGGCCATTATAAATAGGCTTATCATAACGATAGCCAATATAATGACTGATAATCTCATTTTTTCCCCATACTTATACTGATGCTGCGTAGTAACAATAACAAATTTAAAACCCTGCCTAACATAAGGCAATTCCTATTCTTTTGTTCTATTTTTTATTTAAATACAATAGATTATCTTTTTGTCACGGCGTTATAATTTATATCTCTTATCAATTTTATATCCGCTAACAAAACTATCTTCGGGTAAAATAGCGAATCAATAAATAATAATATTCTCAAAAAATCAATAGATAACTAGGTTTAATAGCGGAGTGTACTCAATTTTCCCTTAAAAGCTAAATCTAATTGTTAGATTTATTTTGTCATTAATGTGTTAAATTCAGGTTAATCTCTATTCTGCCAGGGGCTGTTATGAAAGAACTTAAAAAACCCAATATATTAAACATTGATAACATCGCCCGTTCTCAATTATTTCAGATCCAATCCGTTAATCTGGAGTTTAGTAACGGGGAAAAACGTATTTATGAGCGCATGAAGCCAGCTAACCGTGAAGCCGTTATGATTGTTCCGATTATTGATGACAACCTTATCCTTATTCGAGAATACGCTGTCGGTATCGAAAATTATGACTTTGGCTTTCCTAAAGGTGCCATTGATCCTGGCGAAAATGCCCTACAAGCCGCAAACCGCGAACTCAAAGAAGAAATTGGTTATGGTGCCCACTCTTTAACAGAAATAGCAAAACTTTCTATGGCACCCTCTTATTTTTCCAGCAAAATGAATATCGTCATTGCACATGATCTTTATCCTGAACAACTGGAAGGCGATGAACCAGAACCTCTTATCCAAGTACGTTGGCCTATCGCAAAAATGATGGATTTACTGGATCATCCTGATTTTACCGAAGCACGTAGTGTCAGTGCTCTCTTCCTCGCACATCGCTATTTACAAAATAAATAGGTAATAAAAAACCGGACGTTAACATCCGGTTTTTTATTTTTTGATTAATTAGAATAACTCGTTAGATTCACCATTATCCTCAAAAATCCGTGTTCCCACTTCACTTTTTGCACTTTCCGTTGGTTGTGTACCTTCAATAAAATACTCTTTCATTGATGCACCTTCACCTGCGAGTTTGCCCGTTCTTCTATCTATTTGAACAGCAACAACACCTTTTGGTACCGGCATCATATTTACAGGCACACCATCGAGTGCAACTTTCATAAAGTCATTCCAAATAGGTTGCGCTGTTTTAGCACCCGCTTCACCACCACTAGCCGCCGTACGTCCTAGGTTTCGGCTACTGTCATCAAAACCAATCCAAGCTGTAGCAACAATATTCGCACCATAACCCGAGAACCACGCATCTTTAGAACTGTTGGTTGTCCCAGTTTTACCACCAATATCTTGGCGTTTTAAGTCACGAAGAGCTCGCCAACCTGTACCAGACCATCCAGGTTCACCGACAAGGTTTGTCCTTAACGCATCATGCATTAAGTAAGCCAGTGGTGTGCTGATGACGTGTGGTGCATAAGGGCTTTCTTTAACAGTTTCAGCTAACGGAGCTTGTTCTAATTCAATGTCAGGTGCTGCATCAGCAGGCTGTGAGGTATTAGACTGAGCAACATTTTCCATATAGTCATCTGATAAAGCAATAGAACGCATGGTATCACCATAAATAACTGGAATATCAGTACAGTCTGGACACGCTACTTTTGGCTCCGCAGTAAACAGCACTTCACCTTCTGCATTTTCAATACGTTGAATATAGTAAGGTTCAATTAAATATCCTCCATTCGCCATAACAGCAAAACCGCGCACCATTTGCATAGGTGTAAATGATGGCGAGCCTAATGCTAAGGATTCTGTTCTATCTATATTTTGATTAGGAAAACCAAAACGTAAGAGATAGTCTGCGGCATAATCCACGCCCATTGCACGCATTGCACGAACCATTACTACGTTTTTAGACTGACCTAATCCCTGACGTAAACGAATAGGACCTGCGTAAGTTGGTGGTGAGTTTTTAGGTCGCCAATCAGTGCCTGCTCCCGCATCCCAACGACTAATCGGTAAGTCATTAAGTAACGTAGATAAGGTTAAACCTTTATCTAAAGCAGCCGCATACAAGAAAGGTTTAATATTCGAACCTACTTGGCGTAATGATTGAGAAACACGATTAAATTTACTAATTTCAAAATCAAAGCCCCCTACAAGGGCAATGATTCCACCATTTAACGGATTTAATGCAACAAATGCCGCATTAACGCCCGGAATTTGTGCTAATACCCAATTATTATCATTATTTTGGCGAACCCAAATTTGCTCACCAGCATTAACAACCGCATCAACTTTTGTTGGTGTCGCACCTTGAGCTGTATCTGAAATAAACTTACGAGCCCAACGAACGGCTTTTAAATCAAGAGTTATGTTATCGCCATTCTTTAAAACGACTTTCGCTTCTTTGGCATCCACAGACAACACAACCGCTGGAATTAATGGTCCATACGTTTGGATTTGTTTTAATTTTTTACTAATTGCGTCGTTATCCCACGGCGTTTGGCCTGCACGCCAAAGGACTTCTTGAGCACCGCGATAACCATGACGCATATCATAATCAATCACATTGTCGCGTAAGGCTTTTTCAGCGGCTAATTGGTCTTTACGAATAACGGTAGTGTAAATTTTATAGCCATCAGTATAAGCATTTTCACCATAGCGCTCATACATCTCCATTCTCACCATTTCAGTAAGGTATGGAGCTGAGAAATCAATCTGAGGTGCATGATATTTCGCAACAATAGGTTCCGCTCGCGCACTTTCATACTGCGCACGAGTAATGTAATTCTCTTCATACATACGCAGTAAAACAACATTACGACGTTTTAAAGCACGATCATAAGAATAGAGTGGATTGAGTGTAGAAGGGGCTTTAGGTAAACCAGCAATGACGGCCATTTCATTAAGGCTAAGGTCATGCACACTTTTACCAAAGTAAACATAAGCCGCGGCCCCCACACCATAAGCACGGTTACCCAGATAAATTTTATTTAAATACAGTGTTAAAATTTCATCCTTAGTTAACTCTTTTTCAATGCGAATAGCCAAGAAGGCTTCTTTGATTTTTCGCATCAATTTCTTCTCAGGTGTTAAAAAGAAATTTCGTGCTAATTGTTGCGTAATGGTACTTGCACCTTGAGAAGCTTGTCCTGAAGTTAATGCCACCACTACCGCACGCGAGATCCCAATAGGATCAATACCGTGATGCTCACGAAAACGGGTATCTTCTGTTGCAATAAAAGCATTAATTAATTGAGGAGGCATCTCCTCCAACGTTAACGGTAAACGACGTTTTTCGCCGTATTGTGCCATTAACTCTCCGTCTGCACTAAAAACCTGCATAGGGGTTTGTAAACGAACATCTTTTAATGTCGCCACATCAGGTAACTGAGGCTCAACATACTTATACATACCGTATATCGAAGCAGCTCCCAAAATTATGCAAGCCAAAACGAAGATGAAAAAATATTTTAAGAACTTCACCTTAAATTTCCCATGTAGTGTGAATTGGGCAGTTTATAAACAAACAGTGCGTAGTATAAAGGTAACGCCCCTTTGAAAATAGGCAATTACTCATCAATAGATATGGATATCATTTATGGAAACACACAATTACCAGATTGGAATTGAAATTAATACTCATCATATCAATGCTGTTTTGGTCTTTCAGCAGAATAAACAATGGAAGATCAGTGCATTTTGGCAATTCCCTTTACCTCTCAATGACGATTTAGATGATACAAAATTAAGAAATATCTTAATAAACTGGCGCAAGGATCTCCCTTTTATTAACAATATTACCCTTTCGTTACCCGATATTTATGAAAACTATCAGACTATCCCGCTACCACACCCCGTTTCCCTTACATCTGCGGCATGTTATCGACTAGCACAGTTACGAGCCACATCTTACACACAAAATACCAAAATCCCTGTTAATTTTGACTATCGGCAAAATAACGGCAAACTCGCTATTCATTTATGTCATAAGGTCGCATTAGATAAGTATATTGCCTTATTCTCCCAAATAAAGTTAACACTCTCTGCGATTGATCTTCCTGCGTGTGCGCTACGTTATTTAGCCTCTTACCTTAATATCTCACCAAAAAGTAAGCTTATTTACTGCAAAAATAACTCTCTCTTTTGGGTTTCATCTGATGATGAAATGCCCCATTACGGCACGTGCTCTTATCAGAATCAACAGGAGCAAAAAAAACTTATCTATCAACTCATAGAAAAATATCATTGGTCTAAAGAGCAATGTTATTTTGCTGGTGATAATGCGATATATTTTAACCATTTAATGCCTCTTTGGCCTGATTTTTCCCATTGTTTATTTCAATTCACCGCAAAAGAAAGCTCACTTTCTCTTATTGCGCTTGGTTTAGCATTACGCCCTTGGGAGACATCATGTATCAAGTAAATTATCTACCGTGGCGCCACAATTTATTTAGAAAAAAAACAGTAATATGGACTTATCAAACGTTAGTGTTTATCACTATCACGCTGATAGCTTGCGGTTATTACACTTATCATTTAGTCCAAAAAAGAGATAGCACCACAGCACTACATATTCGAACCCAGCAACATGAAAGGAGCTTGCTAGAGCAACTCAACATTTATCAACAACAGAAAAAACAAACCTATTTATGTTATCAACGCTATTCGCTCTATTATCAAAATTGGTTACGTTATTTACATTACATACGTTTTTTTCAAGCTATTGAAACATATCTCCCACCGGCTGTATGGGTAAGCCATTATTCTGATATGGATAATCGTCACTCTTTGGCACTTATTTTACCCAATACACACACGCTCTCTTTTATAGCCCATTTTAAACATCACCCCATTCTTGCCCCCCTATCACTGGATTATTTACAACAAAGTAAAATCTCCCCGTCCTATACCGAAGTTCATCTAACAGGAAAATGGGAAATTGATGAGCGATGGAATAAAAAAGAGGTTGAGGAAATACCATGAAGATAAATGTGAAATGGTTACAATTTGTGGTTTCTCTTGCGATGTGGCAAATAACATTACTAAGCTTAACGATACCTTTTATTATCTTTCTACTTTACTACTTCTTTATTTATACAGACTATCAGCAAGAAATAACCCAACAACACATGGAAATAAAACAAAGTCTCTCTCGTATTCATCATTATCAAAGGACGTTAGAGACAATTCCCTCCCTCGGATCACTTATAGCACAACAAGCGGATTATAATATTCCATTGAATATCCCCTCAGCTTCTGAGCAACTACAACACATACTTATGACTTATCATTTCATCCCTGAAACTTGGGAGAATTCATCTAATTCATTATATAAACTCACGTTTACTTTGCCTTATGCCCGCTTCTTAACTTTACTAGAATTCCTTAATCAAACCGGATTATTGCTTGTTTCTCTCAATATTATGCCAACAGAGACTAAGTTACTTTCAGTTCAAATTACACTGACGACACTAAAGGAACTCTCTTTAGAACAAGAGGACATATCATGAAAATAGTTTTTTTTTTATTGTGTTATTGATGACAACTTCCGTTTTTGCTCATTCGAGAGATCCATTTTTTCCTGACGTCCTTGATGTCATTAATCATGAAAAAGCACCACCAACACTCATTGATGAACCATTGACTAAAACTCAACAAACTGAACAGTTACACCATCGGCTCTATCCATTAAATTATGCCGATGCAGATACGTTAGCAAAACAACTTAGCACGCACGCTATTCCACTATTAAGTAAACAAGGCCGTGTCATTGCTGATAGTGACGCTAATAGCCTTTCTATTGTTGATAATGATAAAGCACTTTCTGAAATTGCAGACTGGCTGAGATTAAAAGATACACCACAACAGCAAGTTTATATCACTGCGCATATCATCAGTAGCAGTCAAGACGCGTTAAATGAATTAGGTGCTCAATGGGGATTGCACACGTTAAAAACAACCCATGTTGAAGCAACATCGACACACCCTAACACAATATCTCCCCCTTCAAATTCAGCTTTATCAATACCTTCGCTTTCTGCTTTATCACTCCATCAAAACACCAAAAACCCACTTCACTCTATTGCCTTTAACATTGCTCGAATTAACGGCCGGCTATTAGAACTTGAGTTAAGTGCATTAGAACAAGAAAAGCAATTATCAATTATTGCCAGCCCAAGATTGACAGCAGCTCATGAGAAAACAGCCTCAATCAAACAAGGAACGGAGATCCCCTATGTCAGCCGAGATAATGAAACCACTCGTGTTCAATTTAAAGAGGCCGTATTAGGGATGGAAGTCACACCGATGATCCAAAGGAATAAAAAGATAAGGTTAATACTTAAAATAAGCCAAAATACACCAGGTATCGCACTTGTACAGGGAGGAAGTGAGCACCTTTCCATAGATAAGCAAGAGATCAGTACAGAAGTCACGATTAATGATGGAGAAACCATTATGTTAGGAGGAATATTTCAACAAAAGCAGCAAGAACATACAGCAAACATTCCTTTATTATCTTCTATTCCGTTATTAGGAGTACTTTTTAGCCATAAAAGAGATCAGCAGAGTCGCCATGAATTGGTTATTTTTATTACACCCAAATTAATCTAACTTTTTATGCAAAAATTTTTTTGTTTTTAAAATACAATAAATTACCTGTTTTTTACTAGGATTAAACTGAGAGTTATTCATTGTTTTTTCTTATAATCAGTATTTATAGATTTGACGATGAGGACGATTTAGCTTACAAGGGTTAGCTAATTTGAGTGAGCCTGAAACATCACAATGATAATACGGATACATTTTATGCACTTCCTCTATTCTTGGAGGTAGGGCTTTTTATATGTAATATTGATCGCTTGATGACGAAAAAGACAATATTATCAGATGCGGTTTTCCGACTAAATTGTGTTAGAATCTTCGCGTTGCCAACAAAGATGATTACTTTTTTAGTAGTTTTTGTTATGTACTGTAGGCAAAGGGATTTTTATCCTATGTTGTTGTTTGCAACAGCATGTGGTTATTTTATAGCGATCTACTGAAAGAACTCAGTCTTATTATGAGAGTAGATAACAAATGTTATCAGGTGTGTATTAGATAAACACTCATAAATTTCAGTTTAGGTCCCGTCGCTGAATGAATTTGGCGGGGCGGGTTATCATTAACGAATATCTTAGTAATACCAAAAACATGGCAGAGAAACGTAATATCTTTCTGGTTGGGCCTATGGGTGCCGGCAAAAGCACTATTGGTCGTCAGTTAGCTCAACAACTTAGTATGGAGTTTTATGATTCCGATCAGGAAATTGAGCGGCGTACAGGTGCGGATGTAGGTTGGGTATTTGATGTAGAAGGCGAAGAAGGCTTCCGTCAACGAGAAGAGAAAATCATCAACGAACTCACTGAAAAGCAAGGTATCGTGCTTGCTACAGGTGGTGGTTCGGTGAAATCGCGAGAAACCCGTAACAGACTATCTGCACGTGGTGTGGTTGTTTATTTAGAAACAAACATTGAAAAGCAACTCGCTCGTACCCAACGTGATAAAAAACGTCCTTTATTGCAAGGTGTTGAGCCTGTGCGCGATGTCCTAGAGACATTAGCTGAAGAACGTAATCCTCTTTATGAAGAGATTGCTGACATCACAATTCATACTGATGATCAGAGTGCAAAAATTGTAGCCAATCAAATAATTGAATTATTAGAACAAAACTAATAAATTCAGCTATTTATAAGGTTAAACAAAGACAATAAGAAGAAGGCCACTGTTATGGAAAAAATCGCTGTCACATTAGGTGAAAGAAGCTATCCCATTACCATTGCTTCTGGCCTTTTTCATCAACCTGATACCTTTTTACCATTAAAATCAGGGCAGCAAGTTATGATAGTTACAAATGTAACGCTTGCTCCGCTGTATTTAGAAAAGGTAACAAATACCTTAAAGAAACAAGGTATTTTGGTTGATAGCGTGATTTTACCTGATGGCGAACAATATAAATCGCTTGAAATCATGAACGATGTCTTTACTGCATTATTAGAAAAAAATCATAATCGAGATACAACACTTATCGCATTAGGCGGGGGTGTTATTGGTGATCTAACCGGTTTTGCGGCAGCAAGTTATCAACGCGGTGTTCGCTTTATCCAAGTACCGACTACCTTGTTATCACAAGTTGATTCATCTGTTGGTGGAAAAACAGCAGTTAATCATCCTCTTGGCAAGAATATGATTGGGGCTTTTTACCAACCAGCTTCTGTCATTATTGATCTCGATTGCCTTGCCACATTACCACCTCGTGAACTTTCATCTGGTTTAGCTGAAGTTATTAAATATGGCATCATTTTAGATAAAGACTTCTTTATCTGGCTTGAGAATAATATTGATAAACTTTTGGCACTTGATCCTAAAGCGATGGCATTTTGTATCCGTCGTTGCTGTGAGCTTAAAGCGGAAGTTGTCGCCGCAGACGAAAAAGAAACCAGTGGATTACGTGCACTCCTCAATCTTGGCCATACTTATGGGCACGCTATTGAAGCTCATATGGGATATGGCGTTTGGTTGCATGGTGAAGCCGTTGCCGCAGGTATGGTAATGGCGGCAAGAACCTCTCAAGCACTTGGTCAATTTACTGAAGAAGAAACACTACGTGTCATTCAATTACTTGAAAAAGCAAATCTTCCTGTCAATGGCCCAGTAGAAATGACACCTGATGACTATTTACCTCATATGATGAGAGATAAAAAGGTATCTGGTGGCAAATTACACCTCGTTTTACCAAAAGGTATCGGTCAATCCGAATTACGTGCGGATATTTCTCGCGAACAAGTCCACAAAGCGATAACATCTTGCATTAATGCAAATTAAGCTCCCCATTACCTGACTAGAAGTAAACCAGAACACCTATTTAAGGATAATTCTGGTTAATATTGTCAAATGCAACGTTTCGGAAAAAGCGTTTCATCCTTATACTATGAGGTAATGGCTAAGGCTGAATAGAATATTTTCGCTTTTTGACGCTCTGACGGAGGGCATAATGGACGAGTTCAAACCTGATAATGAAACCAAGAGTGATAACTCACTCAAACCTGATACATCGGATAGACCTGAACGTCGAACCAACCGACCTCGTAACAACCCATTAAAAAATGCGCGCTTCTCTGTATCCCGTCAACAGATGATGATTGGTGTTGGTGTCCTCGTACTTATTCTGCTAATTATTGCAATAAGCTCTGCATTAAAATCACCAGAAACAACGGAACCTTCATCGCCAACCGGAACAGAAAGAAATATCGATCTGTCTCAACAACCATCATCCGTTACGCCTACAGAAAATAGCCAACCATCAACACCTCAAGCTATTTCTGGGCAAGAAATCCAACCTGCGACACCGCCTTCACAAAATTTACCTCCAATGATTGATTCACAAGGTCAACGTGTTGAGATCCCTGGTGATATTGTTGATTCTTTAAATCAACAACAAGCAGGTATAAACCAAGCAACAGGTCAGCAACAGTCATTAAATTCACAACAACCAAAACCAGAGAAACCTGTTACACAACCACCAGCAACCAAGCCGGTGCAACCTGTACAGAAACCGGCTGAAATAAAAACACCGCCAACAAAACCGGTAACTCCACCAGCAACAACACAATCTAAGCCCGCCTCTAAGCCCGTGGTTTCAGGTTCATTGTCTGCCGGCAATTTAAGTTCTATTCCAGCTTCAAATTACACATTGCAACTAAGTGGTGCAAGTCGCCAAGATACCTTAGAAGCTTTCGCTAAAAAGGACCTTAATGGAAACTACGCTATCTATAAAACTCAGCGTAATGGTAACCCATGGTATGTACTCATCTATGGTAACTATCGTAATATAAGCGAAGCTAAGCAGGCTGTTTCTTCATTACCAACACCGGTACAAGCGAAACAACCTTGGGTTAGACCGATGAAACATGTTCATCAGGATCTAAAAAAATAATTAAGACGAGGTTCACCGCTGATATGCTGTCTGAAACAGAGTACAATCGGCGACTCTGAAACGATTGAGAAATTTGGACGGCATGAAAAAAAAACGCGCATTCCTAAAATGGGCTGGTGGTAAGTATCCTTTGGTAGATGACATTAAACGTCATCTGCCTGAAGGTAACTGTTTAATTGAACCTTTTACGGGTGCCGGTTCTGTTTTTTTAAATACAGAATACGATTCATATATTCTTGCCGACATAAATAGTGATCTAATTCATCTCTATAATACGGTAAAGCAGCATCCTGAAAAATTTATGGAGGATGCTCGCTTATTATTTACTCCTCAAATGAATATTGCAGAAGAGTTTTATGAACTACGACAAGAGTTTAATCTCTCAACTGATCCTTATCAGCGTAGTGTCTTATTTCTCTATCTTAACCGCCATTGTTACAATGGGTTATGTCGTTATAATTCAAAAGGTGAATATAACGTCCCTTTTGGCCGTTACAAAAAGCCTTATTTCCCTGAAACAGAGTTAATTTGGTTTTCTGAAAAGGCACAAAAAGCCACATTTGTTTGCCAAAGCTATTCATCAACGATGACAAATGCAGAAAAAGGCTCCGTTATTTATTGCGATCCGCCTTATGCACCACTATCACCAACTGCAAATTTCACGTCATACCATACAAATAGCTTTAGTTTTCAAGAGCAGGAACATCTGGCTCAACTTGCCTCAATGCTGGCTTACGAGAGACAGATACCCGTGTTAATATCCAATCATGAGACTGCGTTAACAAAAGAGTGGTATGTAAACGCAAAAGAGCTACACAGTGTGAAAGTCAGAAGAACAATCAGTAGCAACACACTCGGTCGTAGCAAAGTGAACGAATTACTAGCTTTATATAAATAATCGTTAACACCTCCCGACAAGGGGAGTGTTGTCAGGAGAATGCGATGAAAGATTTTCTGATTGCCCCTTCTATTTTATCCGCTGATTTTGCACGTCTTGGCGAAGATACTGAGAAAGTACTTGCCGCAGGTGCTGACGTTGTCCACTTTGATGTCATGGATAACCATTATGTTCCAAATCTAACGTTTGGCGCGCCAATTTGTAAAGCCTTGCGTAACTATGGAATTACTGCTCCCATTGATGTTCACTTAATGGTAAAGCCGGTTGATCGCATCATTCCTGACTTTGCAAAAGCAGGTGCAACTTATATTTCATTTCATGCAGAAGCCAGTGACCACGTTGACCGTACTATTCAGTTAATCAAAGATTGTGGTTGTAAAGCGGGTTTAGTACTTAACCCAGCAACCCCTTTAAACTATCTCGATTATGTAATGGATAAATTAGATCTTATCCTGCTGATGTCCGTTAACCCAGGCTTTGGTGGTCAATCATTTATTCCTAACACTCTCGATAAATTACGCCAAGTTCGTAAGATGATTGATGATGGTGGTTATGACATTCGTTTAGAAATTGATGGCGGTGTCAAAGTCGATAATATTGCTGAAATTGCCCAAGCGGGGGCGGATATGTTTGTTGCTGGCTCTGCTATTTTCAATCAGCCGAACTATAAACATGTTATCGACAATATGCGCCGTGAATTAGAAAAGGTATCGTAATGACAGATAAAAAACTCAAAGGCATCCGTGCTATCGCCTTTGATCTTGATGGCACACTCACTGACAGTGCAGTAGGACTTACAGAAGCAACAGATTACGCATTGAAAGCAAAAGGCTTTCCTCCTGCTGGCAAACATAATGTCACTATTTGGGTAGGCAACGGCGTTGATATGCTACTCACGCGCGCTTTGCATAACGCTGGTGTCGAGGATGTCACTGAAACCCTATTAAAAGAAATGCGTGACCTTTTTGATGCACATTATGCAACTTCCGTCAAAACAGGCAGTGATTTATTCCCACACGTTAAAGAAACGCTTGAAGTATTAGCTTCGCATAATATTCCATTAGGCATTGTCACCAATAAGCCATCACCTTTTATTGCTCCATTATTACAGCAACTGGGAATTGATAAATATTTTTCCTTAGTGCTAGGAGGAGATGATGTTAAAGAAAAAAAACCGCATCCAGCACCATTATATTTAACAATGGGCACATTTGGTGTTAAAAAGGAAGAACTCCTTTTTGTTGGGGATTCTCGCAACGATATTATTGCAGCACAAGAGGCACAATGCCCTTGCGTAGGTTTAACCTATGGCTATAACTACGGCGTATCTATCGCAGACAGCAAACCAGATTATACTCTCGATAATTTTGCCGATTTGCTCTCAATCCTCGACATCACGCCAATGACAACTGTGGAATAGAACTAACATGACGACTTCAGTAGAAAAAACGGCAAAAAAGCCAATTGTATTCAGTGGTGCGCAACCTTCTGGTGAGTTAACTATCGGAAACTATATGGGTGCATTACGTCAATGGGTACAAATGCAAGATGATTATGACTGCATTTACTGTATCGTTGACCAACATGCCATTACAGTTCGTCAAGATCCAAAAGAGCTAAGAAAAAGAACATTAGATACGCTGGCACTCTATCTTGCTTGCGGTATTGATCCAGAAAAAAGCACCATTTTTGTTCAGTCACATGTTCCACAACATGCTCAATTAAGCTGGGCACTAAATTGTTACACCTATTTTGGTGAATTGAGCCGTATGACTCAATTTAAAGATAAATCGGCACGCCATGCTGAAAATATTAATGCTGGGTTATTTGATTATCCTGTATTGATGGCAGCAGATATTCTTATTTATCAAACGAACCAAGTCCCTGTGGGTATTGACCAAAAACAGCATCTTGAATTAAGCCGTGATATTGCTCAGCGTTTTAACGCTATTTATGGCGATATATTCACTGTACCAGATCCTTTTATTCCCAAAGGTGGTGCACGTGTTATGGCATTACAAGATCCGACTAAAAAAATGTCTAAGTCTGATGATAACCGTAATAACGTTATCGCCCTACTTGAAGATCCCAAAGCTGCGGCTAAAAAGATCAAACGCGCAATGACAGACTCAGAAGAGCCACCTCGTGTTATTTACGATCTTGAAAACAAAGCTGGAGTCTCTAACTTACTGGATATTTTAGCGGGTATAACAGGCAAAACTATTCCTGAATTAGAAGCCGAATTTGAAGGTCAAATGTACGGACATCTAAAAGGTGCTGTTGCAGATGCAGTCTCTGAAATGCTAACTAACATTCAAGAACGTTTTAACACATTCCGTAATGATGAAGCTCTGCTCAATAAAATTATGAAAGAAGGTGCTGATAAAGCCAAAGCTCGTGCTCAAGCAACCTTAGACAAAGTTTATGACGCCATTGGGTTTATTGCGCATCCGTGATTTTTTGTTAATACATAAAAAACACCTCACCTATTTTTAGGGAGGTGTTTTTTATTTAGTAAAGTATTTATTCTTTAAACAACCGCCTATTAAAACTCTCAATTGCTTGATTTTTCAATCTTAACTGCATAGTCTTACTCCAACTTGCTGATAATCCCGCAGCACTTAATAGACGACGATAAAGCTCTTCATCAAAAGGCATATGAAAAGCAATTGATATTGCTTCTTTAACAGAAACATCACTGTTTCTTGAAACCAAAACGAGAGGATGATGGTTGCCTGTTTCTCCTGCACTCACGACACGATACAACCAACCACAATAACCGCTATCTTGCATAATTTGCGAAAAGTGACTGACTTCTGTCACTGTATTAAGTTTATAGCAAGGAGAGCGTGGTTGAGTAACTTGAATTAATGAATTACCCCATTGGTAAATATCACCAATAAAGACATTTTCTTCTGTCATACCCATTGTTGATATATTTTCACCAAAAGCTGGCGCATTAAAAAAATCCGTCAATTGTGAGAATTGTTCTGCCCAATACAGATAGTGCTCTTGAGGATAATGACACAGTGCGCGATCTGGCCCACCATGAAAACTCTTTTCTGCTTGCTCATCGCCTTCTAATCCCAGCGAAGTAAGTTTGATATGACCATCCACTAGCCTCTTAGTGATCGCACTGGTAAATCCATTAGACGTTGTTATGATATTGCCAATATAAACACTCGGAAAATAACGCATAGCTCACTACCTAAACAGAAAAGGATAACTCATAGTAAAGAGAGTGTTCAAAAGAAACAATGCCGACATTTGTCGGCATTAAAAATAGAAAAGAAATGATCAATTTAATTATGCTTTGCTCTGAAAACGTTTTTGCGCTTCATCCCAGTTCACAACTGACCAGAACGCTTTGATATAATCAGGGCGACGATTTTGATATTTCAAGTAATAAGCATGTTCCCATACATCTAACCCAACAATTGGATAGCCTGATGCACCAGCTAACTCTTCCCCCATTAATGGGCTATCTTGGTTAGCTGTAGAGACGACAGCTAATTTACCATCGTCTTTTAATACCAGCCATGCCCAACCTGAACCAAAACGGCTAGCAGCTGCTTTTTCAAACAACGCTTTAAAGGCATCAACACTACCAAAATCACGGTCAATTGCCTCTTTTAGTGATCCTTGTAATTGAGTTCCTAGTTTTAAACCTTTCCAAAATAAAGAGTGGTTAGAATGGCCACCCGCATTATTACGTAAGAATGTACGTTGTTCAGCAGGCACTTTATGAAGTTTTTTAACTAACTCATCAATATCTAAATCTGCAAGTTCCGGTAATTTTTCTAATGCAGTATTGGTATTATTTACATACGTCTGATGATGCTTTGTATGGTGAATTTCCATTGTACGCTCATCAAAATGAGGTTCTAACGCATCATAAGCATAAGGCAGTGCAGGTAATGTATAGCTCATATTTATCTCCAGTGCTGTTTTATCTTAGATCACATCATGTGATTTATCTTTTCATTTCATTATAGTGAAAAAAACGTTAATGAAAATCATTATCATATCCATATTATTTTTGTGGTTTTTTTATTCAGCACTCGTTAATTAATTTTCACAGTATATTATTTTAATTTAAAAGCATTTTATTAAATAATAATTCTATTAAACAAGATAAATATAGATAAATAATACATGCTATGCTTTAGCACTAATTGAACATTCCATGAAAAGCATTTCCATTAATTCGTGATCTTCTGCGCAAAAAAGAAACAATCTTTATTTCCCCTCTTTTGTTAACGACTTTTTGACATAGTATTAACAACAGTAAGGAGAACTATTATGACAAAAATAAACCAACATCATATTCCTGCAAACATTGCAGAACACGCCCTGATCAATAAAGAGCAATACCAAAAAGACTATGAATTATCTATCAAAAACCCGGAGGCCTTTTGGGCAGATAAAGGGAAAATGATTGACTGGATAAAACCATATACTGTGGTAAAGAATACCTCATTTGACCCAGGGCATGTTCGCATTCGCTGGTTTGAAGATGGACAACTAAACATCAGCCAAAACTGCCTCGATCGCCACCTTAAAACACGAGGTGATCAAACCGCAATTATTTGGGAAGGCGACTCACCTAATGAATCAAAAAAAATAACTTACCGACAACTCCACCAAGATGTTTGCCAATTCGCTAATGTATTAAAAAATTTGGGAATTAAAAAAGGCGATGTTGTGGCAATTTATATGCCGATGGTACCTGAAGCCGCAGTTGCTATGCTCGCCTGTGCTCGTATTGGTGCTATTCACTCTGTTATTTTCGGTGGTTTTTCTCCTGAAGCTGTTGCAGGTCGGATCATTGATTCAAAAGCCAAATTAGTTATCACTGCTGATGAAGGCTTACGCGCAGGTCGCGCTATTCCCCTAAAGAAAAATGTCGATGCTGCATTAAATCACACTGATATTCCGCCTATTAACCATGTTGTTGTATTTCGCCGAACAGGAAATACAGAACAATGGATTGAAGGACGTGATATTTGGTGGGATGAAGCTATCCAAGGTGTCAGTACTGAGTGTGATGTCGAAATTATGGATGCGGAAGATCCACTCTTTATTCTGTATACATCAGGTTCAACAGGAAAACCTAAAGGTGTGTTACATACCACAGGGGGCTATCTTGTTTATGCTTCGATGACGTTTAAATACACCTTTGATTATCATGAAGGCGATATTTATTGGTGTACTGCTGATGTAGGCTGGGTAACAGGACATAGCTACTTACTGTATGGCCCGCTTTCAAATGGCGCAACAACCGTTATGTTTGAAGGTGTACCTAATTACCCCTCAGTGAATCGTATGGCTCAAGTCGTTGATAAGCACCAAATCAATATCCTGTACACAGCCCCTACTGCAATCCGAGCATTAATGGCTGAAGGAGATAAAGCGATTGAGGGAACTCAACGCACTTCTCTGCGCATTTTAGGCTCTGTAGGTGAACCAATTAACCCTGAAGCTTGGGAATGGTTCTATCAGAAAATGGGACGTAGCCAATGCCCCATTGTTGATACTTGGTGGCAAACAGAAACAGGCGGTTTCATGATAACGCCATTACCCGGTGCGATGGACTTAAAACCGGGTTCTGCAACACGTCCTTTCTTTGGTGTTCAGCCTGCCATTGTCGATAATATGGGAGAAGTACAACAAGGTGCTTGTGAAGGTAACTTAGTGATCATTGATTCTTGGCCTGGCCAAGCTAGAACACTTTTTGGTGATCACGATCGCTTTGAACAAACATACTTTTCGACCTTTAAAGGCATGTATTTTTCTGGTGATGGTGCCCGCCGTGATGAAGATGGTGACTATTGGATAACAGGACGTGTTGATGATGTCTTGAATATTTCAGGCCACCGACTAGGAACAGCAGAAATTGAATCTGCTCTCGTTGCACACCCTAAGATTGCTGAAGCCGCAGTAGTGGGTATCCCTCATAATATTAAAGGGCAGGCTATTTATGCTTATGTCACGCTAAATCATGGTGAAGAGCCAACACCTGAACTTTACACAGAAGTCCGTGATTGGGTACGTAAAGAAATAGGGCCAATTGCAACGCCCGATATTCTTCACTGGACAGACTCTTTACCCAAAACGCGTTCAGGGAAAATTATGCGACGTATCTTGCGTAAAATTGCCTCTGGCGACACAACTAACCTCGGAGATACCTCAACACTCGCCGATCCAGGTGTTGTAGAGAAACTGTTAGAAGAAAAACAGTCTCTATCACTTACTGCGTAACTCACAACAACAATATAACTGTCATTTAAAAACGCAATACGACAATGCAAAGGCATGAAAATGCCTTTGCTGGACTCTCTTACCTAAAAATCATGGAATGCGGGGGATTTAAGCCTCTAAATCAAGTGATAAACCAAACAATTATATAGAGGAGAACTCTGATGAATGCCGATATTTATCAAGAGATAGAAAACAACCCTCGCTTTAAAGAACTGGTTAAAAAACGTAGTCGTTTTTCATGGACACTTTCAATTATTACTCTCGTTATGTATGTCTCATTTATCCTACTTATCGCTTTCTATCCACAATGGTTAGGTACACCACTGTATGAAGGAAGCTATATTACACGAGGTATTCCCATTGGCATTGGCTTAATCATTGCTTCATTTTTATTAACGGGCATTTACGTTATTAAAGCCAATACGGAGTTCGACAAACTGGCAAACGAGATTATAGAAGAGGTAGAAAAATGAGAAAATTACTCTATGCAATAAGCCTATTTTTCCTCTCTTCAACCATTGCTTATGCAGCTACAATAACAGAAGGTGGTGAGAAACAACCGATGAATATTCAGGCCATCATCATGTTTCTGATATTTGTCGGATTAACACTTTATATCACTTACTGGGCCTCTAAACGTACTCGTTCACGTGCAGATTACTATACGGCTGGAGGTAAAATAACAGGATTTCAAAATGGGATGGCTATTGCAGGCGATTTTATGTCAGCAGCATCCTTTTTAGGGATCTCCGCACTCGTTTATACCTCTGGTTACGATGGCCTGATTTATTCAATAGGATTCCTCATCGGCTGGCCGATTATTCTTTTTATTATTGCTGAACGTTTACGTAATTTAGGTCGTTATACCTTTGCTGATGTTGTTTCCTATCGATTAAGCCCAAAACCGATTAGAACACTCTCTGCTATTGGCTCTCTAGTTGTGGTTGCTCTTTATTTGATTGCACAAATGGTCGGTGCCGGAAAATTAATCGAGCTACTTTTCGGTTTAAACTATCATATTGCTGTTGTACTCGTCGGTATTCTAATGGTGCTCTATGTGTTATTTGGAGGCATGTTAGCAACCACTTGGGTGCAAATCATTAAAGCTATTTTATTACTTGCTGGTGCAAGTTTTATGGCGGTGATGGTTATGAAAGCAGTTGATTTTAATTTCAATACTTTATTTAAAGAAGCTGTCAATGTGCACTCAAAAGGGTTCTCAATTATGAGCCCTGGAGGTTTAGTTTCTGATCCTATTTCTGCACTTTCTTTAGGTCTTGCTTTAATGTTTGGTACTGCGGGGCTTCCTCATATCATCATGCGCTTCTTTACGGTTAGTGACGCCAAAGAAGCCCGTAAGAGTGTCTTCTATGCAACAGGTTTTATCGGTTATTTCTATATTCTTACTTTTATCATTGGTTTCGGCGCTATCTTACTCGTTAGCCCTAATCCTGTGTTCAAAGATGCCGCTGGCGCTTTAATTGGCGGCACAAACATGGCCGCAGTTCATCTTGCTGATGCTGTGGGAGGTAATTTCTTCCTCGGTTTTATTTCTGCAGTTGCATTTGCCACAATATTAGCCGTTGTTGCTGGATTGACGTTAGCAGGAGCTTCTGCTGTTTCTCATGATCTTTATGCTAATGTGATAAAAAATGGTCATGCTGATGAACGTCAAGAACTTAATGTTTCCAAAATAACCGTCGTTATTTTAGGTATTGTTGCGATTGGTTTAGGTATTTTATTTGAAAAACAAAACATTGCCTTTATGGTCGGACTTGCCTTCTCAATAGCCGCAAGCTGTAACTTCCCTATTATTTTATTATCAATGTATTGGAAAGGATTGACAACGCGTGGTGCAGTAGCAGGAGGATGGGCTGGCTTATTAATAGCCGTAACATTAATGATCTTAGGCCCCACAATTTGGGTCAGTATTTTAGGTCACGAAAAACCTATCTATCCTTATGAATATCCAGCATTATTTTCAATGATAATTGCTTTTGTTGTTTCATGGCTTTTCTCAATTACAGATAAATCATCTTTAGGTGAGAAAGAAAAAGCAAAATTCCAAGCTCAATTTATTCGCTCTCAAATTGGGTTAGGAATTGAACAAGGTAAAGAACACTAAAAACTATAAAATTCACTTATTTTTTACGATAAAAGTGCCCATTATTTTACAATAGAAATGGGCATTTTTATTTTTTGATAGACAGTCTGATCATATTTCTCCTCTTTACGTAATTAGAATAAATCTAATTTTTAAATACATATCTATACGATTATTTTAATAATTTGCTATTTATTAACTATTTATCAAAAAAAGAAGCAAAAATAAAATAAAATCAATGCGTTACAAAATAAGACTATTATTATTTATTCACTGTATGACTTTATTAATAATACAAAAAATTAGAAAAATCGTAATAATATCAAATTCGGACACATTTCAGCCAAACACGTCTTGTATTGTCAAAAGGTAAATGGTTAACTTTTTTATTCTACATAAGAAGAGGTGACAATTTTAAATAGATTATGTCTCGACTAACTTATTACACACTTTTATTTCTTCTATCTATAACACCAGCAATACTGGGTGGCTCAACATTGTACATAGAACAAAAACTCTATATTGTTCTCATTGGTTGGCTACTTATGTTGATGTGTAGTGGAATTTATCGTTCAATTCTAGGAAAAATAGTAACATTTATAATCAGCGCCTTATGGTCTTTAAATCTCTCTATTTCTCTATTTTTCTATCGTGAACACGATATTGCATTTTCCTCTTCTATCGCAGAAACGTTTATAAATACTAACGGCAGTGAGACTGTTGGTATGCTTTCTTATAATAAATATTACGTATTATTTTATATATGTAGCTTCTCTATTTATTATTTTCTTATCCATAAAAGTGCTCGATTTTCTCATTTAAAAACCACGAAAAATAGTGTGATAGCAATGGTTATATTAATAGCCATTATTCCTATATATAAAAACTTAGCGTTAAGAAATGATAATAAAACTAAATTACTCGCTGAATATACTCTTCTAAATACCCCCTTTTATAATGCAGCAGCACTAGTTAAAACATTTCACGAAAATCGTCAAATAAAAAGAATTGCTTCTCAAAAAGTTGATTATCAATACAGTAAAAAGAACGATAACACAGAGATTTATATTCTGATTATTGGTGAGTCTGTTCGTCGCGATCATTTAGGTATTTATGGTTATCCTCATGATACAACACCAAATTTAATGAAAGAAAAAAACAATCTAATTCTTTTTGAGAATGTTTACTCTCCTGCTCCAGTAACAATACTCTCAGTACCGATATCACTCTCAAATATTGGGTTAAAACAGCTACAAGATAAAAATCATTATGCTGATAATATTGTTTCTCTCGCAAATCATGCTGGGTTTAAAACTTATTGGTTAAGTAATCAAGGGAAAGGAAATCAAAAAACAAGTGTAATTTCAGTCATTGCAAATATGGCGCAGAATAAGAAATGGAATGAATTTATCGGTTATGATGAAGAACTACTTCCTCATTTAGATAAAGCACTCAACGAACCATCTACACAAAAAAAACTGATTATCTTGCATACTTATGGTAGTCATGAACCTGCTTGCAACCGATTTCCAAATCAAGATTTAAAAAAATTCACACAACAGGAAGACGATAACTGCTATGACAGCTCTATTGCTTATACAGATAAGTTAATAAATAACATTATTGAAAGAGTAAAAGATAAACCCGCATCTATTCTTTACTTTGCAGATCATGCTTTACAACGCCTCGATAAAAATAAAGAAATTCGTTACCATCATGGCGTAAATACCCCTCGTAAAGAAGCTTATAACATTCCTTTGTTCATTTGGTATAGCCCTTCTACAATAAAACCAATAATAAGTAATGAAGTTTTGAAAAAGCCTTATTCCACAGAAAATAATTATTGGTTATTAAGTAGTTGGCTGGGTATAGAACATAATTCACCAAATAAATGCTATTCACCACTAGATGATTGTTATAAGCCAAAATCACCTATTATGGTTATTGATGGCAATAGAAATTTATTGAACTACAATTTATTGAGTTCTGAAGAACAAGAGCCACAATAATATATGGCTCCTTACAAATAATTATTAGCAATCTTCAATCACAATATAAATGGCATTTAAAGAGCCATGAACACCAACAACTTTAATTAATTCAATATCAGAGGTACAACTTGGGCCGCTGATAATATTAATACAGGAAGGCATTCGGATATTTTCCGATGCTAATTGATGAAGTTTTTCCGCTAATTGAGCAACTCGAGGTAAAATAGTACTTCTTCTAATAACAAAGAGTGTTGTTTCTGGGATCAAACTGACACTACGCCCTTTATCTGCTCCAGAAAATAAAACAACGCCTCCCGATTCAGCAAGCCCATATTCGGCAAAAACAATACCCACTTTAGCATTTTTTACATGCTCTATATTTTCCACGCCAAAATGGTGATCCCACACACTAACATCACAATGTTGAGATAATAAATCAACAACACCACTTTCTTTTAAACGAAGATCACCCGTCAATATCACTGATGAACCATATTTATTGCATAACGCAAGTAAGCACTGAGGTAAGGCTTCTTGTGTCGTTGTCTCATAATCGCTTCCTGCTAATTTAGCGGTATTGAGAAAATATTGATATCGTTCCTCTTCTGATAATTCAGTTAATCTTTCTTCTGGATATGTATTTACTGGTGTTGGGAATGGATCAGGTTTTGTTTTTAATGGCCTTCCCAACTGAGAAGCTAAATGAGATAAGAATGTATTTTTATTATTCATCTCTTATTTCTCCTCTTTTTGATGTTTTTTGAACCAATTACGGAAACTTTCACCATCGCCTTTTGGCAGGTTTCTTGCTTCAGTCCATTCTTTTAATGCACCTATATTTAAAGGGGCTTTACCCTCTTTTATAAACCACCTTGCCGCATGAGCGCCCCAATTCATGCCAACTTTCCATAATGTTGGATGACGATTCACATAATTGAATATATCGGTGATCGTACGCTCAGTTATTGGCGTGATTTTTTCCCTAACCATCACATCTCTATGTTTTTTAATTAAACTGGATAAAGGTATTTTCACGGGGCATACAGAATCACAAGCAGTACATAATGAACAGACATAAGGAAGGTTTTTAAAATCTTTATAACCACCTAATAAAGGAGTTAAAACAGCGCCAACAGGACCTGGATAAATAGAACCATATCCTTGGCCACCAATATGACGGTAAGCAGGGCAAGTATTCATGCATGCACCACAACGAATACAACGCAAAATATCTTTAAATTCTGTTCCGATAATTTTTGAACGCCCATTATCAACAATAACAAGATGAAAATCTTCAGGGCCATCAACATGGTCTTTTTCTCTAGGCCCTGTAAGCCATGTGTTATAGCCTGTTAAACGTAATCCAACGGCACTACGTGCTAACATGGTAATGAGAATATCCACTTCTTTAAATGTCGGTGCTATGCGCTCCATCCCCATCACAGCTATATGTGTTTTAGGTAATGTCGTACTTAAGCGAGCATTACCTTCATTAGTCACTAAACAAACTGAACCTGACTCTGCAACAGCAAAGTTACATCCCGTTACACCTATATCAGCAGTAAAAAAATCATCTCTAATCTTTTGACGAACAAAACGAGTCATTTCTTCTGGTGTATCAGAACCGTTATATCCTAATTTATCGTGAAATATTTGACGGATTTGTTCTCTATTTTTATGGATAGCTGGTACAACAACATGTGACGGAGCATCCTTAGCTTGCTGGAGTATAAATTCTGCTAAATCGGTTTCTATAACATTAATGCCTGCATTCTCTAACGCGTCATTCATACCGATTTCTTCAGTTACCATAGACTTAGCTTTAACAATTTTCTTTGCTTTTTTTTCTCTAGCCACGCTAAGAATATATTGAGTCGCTTCTTCTTTTGTTTCAGCAAAGAAAACATGCCCACCATGTTCTTCTACTTTTTCAGATAATTGGTATAAATAAGCATCCAAGTTAGCAAGCACATGATCCCGAATTTGAGTAGCTCTATCTCTCCAATCTTCCCAATGCCCAAGATCATCAATCATTTTTTGCCGATTTCTACCAATGGTTTCTTGTGCATTAGCAACTGCTTTTTGCATGACTTCATCATGTACTTGACGATTGATTAGGTCTTTAAATGGAATAGTACTCGTTCTTAACGACATAATTCCTCCTCATGACTCATCAAGACCTGTGCAATATGCAACACTTTAACAGGACGGCCTTCTCGCTCTAAACGTCCACCAATATTTAAAAGGCAACTAACATCCGCACCAATCAAATAATCAGGTTTAACATCCATGATATGGTGTACTTTTTCTTTTACCATTTCCCCTGAAATCTCAGCCATTTTGACTGAAAATGTCCCACCAAAACCACAGCATGTTTCCATATCTTCAAAAGGCAATAATTCAAGACCTTTTACATGCTGTAATAATTTAATAGGTTCTTCTTTGACGCCCATTTTACGAAATAGGCTACAAGATGGGTGATAAACAGCTTTACCTTTAAGACTTGCGCCAACATCAAGAATACCAAGCTGATTTACAATAAAGGAAGTTAAATCAAACATTCTATTAGCTATTTTTTCAGCTCGTATAGCCCAATCAGGTTCATTAGCAAGATATTTGGAATAACCTTTGATTGCATAAGTACAAGATCCAGCAGGAGAAATAATGGGATAATCATTAACTTCGAAGGTTTCAATGAGTTTTTTCATTGCAGGTTTTGCGTTCTCGATATAACCACTATTAATAGCGGGTTGACCACAACAACCTTGTTTTTCAAGAAAATGAACCCGACAACCTAATTTTTCTAGCAGTAATACACTGTCTCTTGCCATATGGGATTTTAGAGCATCCCCAATACATGTGACATAGAAATTAACATCCATACATTTGCTCCTATTGCTTATCATTTATACAAAATAGCTTACTGACCGCCATTTATTTATCGCTATATTTGTATGACAATTAATGTTTGCATAAAAATGATGTTAAATATATGTTTAATTCTATGTTTTTTTATAATTTGAATAGGTACATAAAACTAATTTATGTATAGAGATAGGATAGAAATAAATTATTTTAAATAAAAACAATTTATTAAGAAGAAAATGAAACAAAAGATTAAAAAAATAAAAACCTTAAACGCAAAAAAGCCAACCCAGTGGGTTGGCTTTCTCGTCTTATTTAATGCCTGGCAGTTCCCTACTCTCACATGGGGAGACCCCACACTACCATCGGCGCTACAACGTTTCACTTC